>SWCH01000610.1_pt1 | contig 65992 bp, 68 predicted proteins | sample 4690051 | NCBI WGS metagenome assembly SWCH01 (sample SAMN10267282, study PRJNA491770) | bioreactor metagenome | isolation source: DHS bioreactor inoculated with | place: Japan: off Shimokita Peninsula
AAAAAAATAATCTCACAGTATTCTACTGAGGAATATTAGATTATTATAAACAATATACAGATGTTGATTATTCTCTGGATATTATTCATTAAGAATAATATACTCACACACTTGTCTTAAATGCAATAAAAGAGCTATATTTTAAATAGCTCCTGATTAAAAATATAATAATGTAATTAATATTAAGATGATTTTTCAACTGTATTTTTCTTCCCGATTACAAAGTAAAGAATAAAAGCTATCACAACGGACAACACAGACCAAAGAAACATTTGGCTATACCCAATAGCAGATGACACAATTCCTAAAATGATAGCCCCGAAACCGATTCCACTATCAAATCCGGTAAAGAATGTAGCATTTGCCACGCCTAAACGATGTCTTGGGGTGTTCATAATAGCCATCGTTTGCAAGCTCGACAGTGTAGCTCCAAATCCAATTCCATAAACAAGTGCAGCAATCATAAATATAGGTAATGTCGTCGCCATTGACAACAAAATCATTGCAATAATTATACAGATCAAGCCTGGTATAACAGCAAAATTGACTCCTAGACGGTCAACAACTCTTCCAAAGCTTGGTCTGGAAATCAACATAGAAATTGCGTAGATTGTAAAAAATACCCCTATATTTTCTATGCCTCTTTCAAGGGCATAAAGTGCCAAAAAGCTAGTTATTGAGCCGTAAGTTACTGCAACAAAAAAGATTACAATTGCAGGACGGACAGATGTTTTTTCATATAGCACAATTTTTTCTTTTGGCTGATCTTCTTTGTCAACTTTTCTATATTTTATGCTAAGAGCCAATATGAAACTTATTATAACTAAGCCTGAAGCTAACAAAGAAACTACCTGAAAATTAAATCTTGAAATTATAGACAACCCAACAGCAGGTGCAGTTGCCATTGCTAAACTGCTTGCTAAACTATAATAACCCATTCCCTCGCCAAATCGTTTTTTAGGAATAATATCTGACGCAATTGTACTTGATGCCGTACTGGATGCTCCCCACCCAAAACCATGAATGAACCGAAATAATAGAATTAATCCGATAGTCGGGAGCCAGCTATATGCAGCTGCAACAATAATAAATATAATTAATCCTGAAAGAAATATTCCTTTTCTTCCCAGTCTATCAAGTGCTACACCAATAAAGGGGCGAATAATTAGAGCAGAGATTGTAAAAATCCCAGTTATCCAACCAATAGTCTTGTCTGCTACACCCAAACTTTTAACGTAAACAGGTAGAGTAGGTGTGAGCATTTGAAAACCAAAGAAGATCAATAAATTTACTGTTATTATAGTAATAAAATCTTTTGTCCAAAGAGATTTGTCACTTTGTATTTGTTCTTTCACTAATATCCCTACTTTCCGCAGAATATTTAATAAATATATTAATTTATAATTAAGCAAATTTATTAATACCATATTTTTAAGTTCACAAGTAAAAAGTTACAGGTTCATATACAAACAAAAAGCTTTTAACATAATTTTCCTCGCTCTCTCTTTTAAATATAATTTTATATAGATTTATCATTATAGTTGTCAGAACAACTATAATGATAAAAAATTTATTTAAGGTTATCATACACATGATTTAATAATTTTTTCGTTTCAAGGAGTTTGCTTTTTTCTATACCTATCGTTGCTTCCTCTAACAATTGAGTAACTATAGGGATTAGTTCATTTTTTAATGCCCATCCACGTTCAGTCAAAAAGATTTGAAAAGCTCTTTTATCGGATGAATGAGGCTTTTTGACAATCACTTCTTTAATTTGCAATTTTTCAAGAATACGATTTGTATTTGGCTTATCTTTATAAATGATATCTGATAACTCTCTAGGAGTAATACCTTCCTGTGCCCATAAACAGTTAAGTACTGCCCATTGCTCTGGTGTAACGTCATATTCTTTTAAACGTTTAAATAGTTCATTTTTTAGTTTTGTATTCAGTCTATTTAGAATAAATCCTAATGAATCCTCAAAATTAAATTCCATCTATATCACCACCTTAGTTGTTCTGACAACTATATTATAGATCTATAGAAATTAATGGTCAATAAAATTATCACATTGTTACTTCACTATAATTCTATCAGTCTAGCCTTTTGAACTCTTTCATGATTAGATTTGCAAAATCTTCATTTTGTTCCGCTACACTTACAATATAGGTTAATACATTGCCTGGAAAGTCAAGTAATTCCTTTAAAACAACCCCTTCGATTGATTTCCTAGCAAGTGAGACCACACATAACTCCGTGTGATTTTCATTGCATCCCTTACACAGCTTGCATATTGATGCAATACAGATTGCTATCATTCTGTCATCATAGTACTTTGTATCCTCTTTTGGGATAAGCGTTAAACCATCTTTAATAATCATCACTTTATTTTCTTTCACTAAATCTATAAGATTTAATGAAAATCCCACACTACATTTTGCTCTAATACACTTTGTCGTACCTAAATTTTCGCAATCCAAGCAGATATTATGTAGATTTTTTATTGTTCTATCAACGTAGCTCATAATATAACATCACCTTCTTATTAAAATATTTATTTCATCTAACTTTAAAAGAGATTTTCTTACCATGGTTAAGTAAATTTCACCAAATTTCCTATCAAATTCAAAATCAAAGTATATGTTACGAAAACCTCTTTCTTATAGGCCTCCCCTTATTGCTTGAACAATCTCTATTATTTAATCTTCAAAAAGCTATGCAATAATACTAACATTATAGTTTCCTTCTTGGAAGTAGGCACTAATACGTGCTATAGTATCTAAAAATATACCTAAAACCAAAGATTGAATAGGCTAACGAATTAAGCCCAAAAATAATTCCTATTGATGTCAATTATTTTCAAATTATAGTTTCATTTTAGGTACTATGGTGCTAAAAAGTGCCTTCTTGTTAAAATATATTAAAGTTGCTACGATTATCATGTACTTTAATAGTACTCAAATTTCGAACTACACTGATTTTAAAAAGGATAGTAACTAAAGAAATAACATCTTAAGGAGGGAAAATGTTAAATGAGTAAAGTACTTTATATTAAAGCAAATGCAAAATTGGAAGGTGAATCAAGGACATTCAGAATTTCAGATAGTTTTATTGAAACCTATCGTAAATTTCATCCCGAAGACGAAATTATAACTTTGGATTTATACAAGGAGGGTATAGGACTGTTATCAGCAGACGATATAAATATTGTTTTTGGTCCTAAGACTGATGAAAGCAGAAATCATCCAATACTAAAATACGCCTACCAATTTGCCGAGGTCGATAAATATGTAATTGCCGAGCCATTGTGGAACTTGAGTATTCCTGCTATCTTAAAGGCATACATCGACTATATTTGCGTAACTGGAATCACATTTAGATATACTGCTGAAGGTTCTGTGGGCTTATGCCAGGGTAAAAAGGCAATAAATATTTCTGCAAGAGGCGGGGAATATTCCGCAGAGCCGTTTTCATCATTTGAAATGGGTGACAGATACTTGAGAACAATATTTGGTTTCTTAGGAATCACGGATTTCACAACAATTTCTGCAGACGCACTGGATGTTATAGGTAATGATGTTGAAGCTATTGTAGGAAATGCAATAAAAGATGCTCAAGAAAAAGCTAAGAATTTTTAATAATATATTAAATTTGAGGATTTCAAAAGGAGATGAAAAAACATGGCAAAATTAACCCAAGAAATGAAAGATATGATAGGAACACAGCAATGTTTCCATGCTACAGTCAGCAAGGACGGGATTCCAAACAATGCACCTAAACGTTCAACACGAGTTCTTGATGATGAAACACTAATCTTTACTGAGGGTGTTGGCGGTGTAACATATCAAAATATATTGGACGGCTCTAAGGTAGCCACTGCAGTAGTAAACAGAGAGACAGTTGAGGGTTACCGTTTTATTGGTACTCCGAAAATTCAAAGTAGCGGAGAGCTATATGAACAGGCTGCAGCTATATCTCAAAAGATGGGCATGCCCAAGCCAAAAGCCGTTGTTCTTATCCATATAGATGAGATTCATGAACTTAAACCTGGTCCAACAGCTGGAAAGAGAATAGCTTAATAGCCTGATTTAAGTGACAACAAAATATAAAAAGCCTTTGTATTTTACAAAAAATCGCCTTAATAAGGCGATTTTTTGTAAATGACTACTGTTATTATCTATATTAATAATACGATAAACAGAGGTTGATAGCCTTAATAGGAGTCTTGTTTAATTTCTGATATCCGTACTCATTGGAATCAAATTCAACTGCTACCGCTATTCTTGTTTTATTTATGTAGATGTGCTAAAATACTAAATACAGTTTCAACTTAATGAGTAGTAGTGTGATTGAACTATAGTATATAAAAAGATACCTAAATTAATGAGGTGAAAATATGCTCAGCAGTCAAACAAGGCATGAAACATGCTACATGAGAGATAAATGTGTGAAGTTTGATATTTGTCCAATGGTCTTAGTTCAGAAAATCTTATCCGGTAAATGGAAAATACTAATATTGTGGTATCTTAGCTATAGTATATTAAGATTTAATGAAATTAAGAAAAAACTTCCTGATGTGACACAAAAAATGCTTACACAGCAATTAAGAAGTTTGGAAGAAGATCAGCTTATATATAGAAATGTTTATCCTGTTGTCCCGCCAAAGGTAGAATATGGTTTGACTGAATTGGGAAAAAGAATAATTCCTATATTGGAAATGATGCATGGATTTGGGGCAGAATATTTAGAATTACAAAAAGATATTAAGAATGTTATTAAATAAGTATTATGATATGACTTACTATAAAATGCACACCCCTTCGATTTTGTTTTGAGCGTTAGGGGTGTGCATTTAAATTGCAGGATGTTCATTAGTACTTTATTTCAATTTTCCGCCAAAGACAGGAAAGAAACTATGTTCGCCATAATCTTCTATATGTTCCAATTTTTTTAGTTGTTCCATATCCTCATCAGAAATTACAAAATCAACTTTTACATTGCTACGCATATGTTCTGGATTCGCTGTCTTAGGTAAAGGTAATGTTCCTAACTGTAAATCATAACGAATGCAAAGCTGTGGTACTGTTACACCATATTTTTCTGCAATTGATAATATTTTCTGATTTTTTAACGCTTCTCCATGAGCAATAGGTGAATATGCTTCTACAAGTATTCCCTTACTCTGCGTATATTCAATAAGTTTAAACGGAGTATTACTTGCATGTACAAGTAACTGGTTTACCATTGGGGCAACTGTACAGGAAGAAAGAATATTATCCAAATCTACCTTTTCAAAATTGGAAACACCGATAGCACGAAGCTTTCCTGCCTTATATGCATCCTCAAGTGCACGCCATGCTTCCCTATTTCCTTCAAAGAAACGATCCGCCTCTCTAAACTCCATCCATGGCTGTGGACTATGAATCAGCATCATGTCAATGTAATCTAGACCAAGGTCTTTAAGAGAACCTTCAATGGCAGCGGTAGCTGTCTGGTAATCTTTAGCTTCAGCTGCAAGTTTAGTTGTTATAAAAAGTCCTTCACGACTAATTCCACATTTACGGATACCTTCTCCAATCCCCTTTTCATTTCCATATGCCTGTGCAGTATCAATGTGGCGATAGCCAATCTCTATCGCATCAGATACAGCCTGTGCTGCGTTTTCGTTCTCAATAAACCATGTCCCTAATCCAAGTTTTGGAATAGCTACTCCATTACTTAGCAAATAGTTTTCTTTTAAAATCATAATATCTTCTCCTCTCTATTTTCGTAATTTTAATAAATATTAATCCAAGCATAGTATGACTTTACTTCAATTTGCAAATACTTCTTTTAATTCTCCTGGTACTGTCACATCTAATCAATTATTTTTCTGTTGCCTTATTAATGCATCCAAGAGCATTTAAGCTTCTCGGATAACCAATATAGGGCAAACACTGAGAAACTACCTTTATTAAAAATTCTTTATCATTGCCGAGCCTCATATTTCCAAAAATATGACTTGTCAACTGAGATTCACAGCCTCCCTGTGCAGCCAAGAAACAAAAAGTAATCAACTCTCTCTGTTTTAAATCCAGCCCAGTTCTAGTATAATAATCACCAAAGCAATTCGCTGCCAGCCACCGGTTGATATGACCACCCTTCCAAAAATCTTTCATGCCTTCACCGAAAATAGCTACTTGAGTCTCAGCCCCTTTTTCCAGACGGTCATCAATTGTTGTCGTCGCTTGACCTTCCAATGGAAGCTTGTTACTCTTTTCTATCATGACTTCATTCGTAGCAACCAAGAATGGATAAACCCTTCCCATACCAAGATAATCCACAGCCTGATATACGATTTCTTTTGCCATGATAGGTGTTAGAGCTTTCTCTAAAGCTTTATCTAACATAATTTTATATTCACTAATTCCTTGACAACCAATTAAAGTTGCAAGGATTGACATGAATCTTGTTTCATCATCCAGTTCCTGTCCTGGTTCATTAATCACTTCATTAAAAGCAAATGCTTCGAAGAGCTTCATAAATTCAGGATCAGTCTCATAAAGATTATTTGCATCAATCATAGATCTTCTCCTTTTTTTAATTTAATAATTCGCTTATTATTTCAAATTATTGTAATCCTCATCTGATACAGGCTCACACCATTCATTACTTGTTTCTTCTCCTGGGACGCTAAAAGCAATGTGACTAAACCAAGAATCTTCCTTTGCTCCATGCCAATGTTTTACTTCTGTAGGTATGGTAATTATCATGCCGGGCTCAAGACTTACTGGCTCTTTTCCTTCTTCTTGATACCATCCACTTCCAGCTGTACAGATTAAGATTTGCTCTCCTCCTTTTGTTCCATGATGGATATGCCAGTTGTTTCTGCATCCTGGTTCAAAGGTAATATTTGCAATAAACACTGGATCTTCCTCAGGCTTTGTCAGTGGGTTCAAATAAGAATCTCCTACAAAATACTTTGCAAACATTGTATTTTCCTGTCCTTTTCCAAAAAAGTTTTGTTTGTTAAATTCCTCAACATTCATGATTTTCATAATAAAATTCCTCCACAATGTTATTGTTTATATTTGCTTGTATTCATAAATCTTTATCAATTAATTCATTGACATTGATTATTGCCTCTTTCTCATAAAATCTTATAGGCGTTTGCAAAACGCCTTAACCCGCATAAATACGGGGCATTTTTGTCTTAAAAACACATAACTCCTCACTGATTTATGGTAAAATTGAAGTGACAACCTACAAATCCACCAAAACCCGAAAGGAGTTATATAAATATGATACCACATAAACAGCTTTCTTTGGCAGATGTTTATTCAGATTGCAAAACTTTTTTTGAAAGTGATAAACCTAAGTTTCTTTCATTACTTGAAGATACCATTAATCTTGATAAGTTTATTCCTATTTCTTTTTACCATAACTTTTACGCTTCAACTGGAAGACCTCGTAAGTACAAGCTTCATTCAATGTTGTGGGCTTTAATTATTCAAAGAATATTCTCTATTCCTACAGATACTCTCTTAATCACTTTTCTTAAATATTCTAGTGAATTAAGAGATTTCTGTGGATTTAATAAAGTTCCTGATGCTTCTAAATTTACACGCTTTAAACAGGACTTCTTACCTGATTTACAATTAATGTTTGATAACCTAGTTGATACTACTGAACCTATTTGCCAAAATATTGATCAGAAACTTGCTTCCATGACTATTTTTGATTCTTCTGGTATTGAAGCTTTTGTTACTGAAAATAACCCTAAATTTGCTAATCGGATTATAAAACAATTAAAAACTTATGCTAAAGTTATGGGCTTCGATAAGTCCTATGATCCTTACAAAGCTGCCTATGGTTCTATGCCAACACATGCTGAATCTAACCCCGAAATTAAACAACTTTATATCAATGGTCATTTTTGCTATGCTTTTAAATTTGGCATAATTACCAATGGACTTGGAATTGTTAGAAGTATTGATTTTTACAATAAAGAGTTTTTTAATAACCACCCTGAAATTATTATAGGTAAAAAATTAGATTCCCCAGATGAGGATAAATCTGTTCATGATTCAAGGCTTCTTATCCCTACCCTAACCGATTTCCTCAAAAAACATCCTTTAATTAACCCAAAATATTTTCTTGGCGATTCCGCTTTTGATTCTGTAGGAATCTACAAATCTCTTTTACAGAAATTACACTTTGAAAAAGCTTTTATACCATTGAATCAAAGAGCAACACTAGAGAACAAGGATTATGAAGTTAATGAAGATGGAATTCCCTGTTGTCCTCATGACCCTTCACTTTTAATGAAGTATGAAGGTACTTCTAAACTTAAAAGTGGTGTTACTCGTTACAAATTTGTATGCCCTAAAATACGTTGGCAGAAAAAAGATAATGGTAAGTATCACCGTGTCTGCCAGTGTGATAATCCTTGCACTGATTCTATTAGTGGCAGAATGATTCATCTGTATCCAGAAAAAGATCTTCGTGCATATCCTGGTACCCTCCGTGGCACAGAAGAATGGGATAACACCTACAAAGTTAGAGCTGTAGTTGAAAAAGCTATCTACCAGTTTAAAGATAGTTATTGTGTAGCAGATCGAAGAACTCAAAATGAAAAAACTCTTCATGCTGATTTACTGCTTTCTGGAATAACACAGCTTATTACCGTTGTCTTAGCCGATAAAATTCATAAGTATGAATATATCAGAAGCATAAAGCCGTTAATTGCATAGCTATCCATTTGAAGTATTTATTTTCATATCAATCTAATACTTCTGTTTTTTATGCTCTTTTTTAAGGGCAATTTTTTATTTATGTTAAATCTTTATTTTTTGTCGCATTTTTTTAATCCTGAAGGATTAATATTTCTATTATTCAGTTTAAATTGATAGTTTCGCAATTATTTAATAAAATCTTATAGTGTGACTGAATAAATTGAACTTAGCTATCTTTATTGATATAACTTTTTAATAAATTCTACACATTCTTCTAGCCTAACTCACCCAGCCAATTTGCAATCATTTTTTCTGCTTTACTCCCACCATTACCGTATATGGCAAAACCCTTTTTAATCGTTGAATTATTGCACTTTTTTGCTATGTCACTGAAAATACAACCTTGTCCACCACCACCATGGGTGCAAAATGGTATCACTACTTTACCCGATAAATCATACTGTAGTAGGAATGACTTTACGGGTGGCGCTATTGTATTCCACCAATTCGGCGATCCAATAAATATTTTGTTGTAAGAATTAATGTCATCAATGTGTAATTGTAAATCAGGTATATAACCTGATTTAATTTCTTTCTTTGCTTGATCAACTACTCTATTATAGTCCCTCGGATAAGGGTTTATAGGTTCTATCCTTGAAATATCTCCGTCAACTTTTTTGTGTATTATTTCAGCAATTTTACTTGTATTCCCAGAATGTGAATAGTACACAATTAAACTTTTATCTTTCATAACCGCCTACCTCCTTGCATATTGACATTTGTGTTAACTGGTGATACATTTATTGTAATCCTTAGAGTTAGCTCTAAGTCAATAATAAAATTATATTTTTTATGGAGGTAATATTAATGAAACTTACTATAAGTGAGGCTGCTGAGAAAGTAAATTTAACTGCCCATACAATCCGATATTATGATAAAGAAGGCTTACTTCCCTTTGTTGAGCGAACAAAATCCGGTATACGATATTTTACAGATAATGACCTTGAAGCACTTGAAATTATCAATTGCCTCAAAACAACAGGTATGCCAATCAAGGATATAAAAACTTTTATGGATTGGTGTGTTGAAGGTGACACTACTCTCAAAAAACGATATGAAATGTTTCTCGAAAGAAAAGAAGCTGTTGAAGCACAGATTTTGGAATTGCAAAAAGCACTAGATCGAATAAACTATAAATGCTGGTATTACAAAACTGCTCTTGATGCAGGTACAATAAAGGTCCATGTCAATGCTCCAAAGTATTATCTAGAAAGTCTTGATTAACTTAAAATTAGCTCCTTAAATATGAAGCATTCGTAATTAAATATCTTAGAATTTTGCTGTTAAAAGCTATACTCTATTGTGTGTGGTTACTTTTCGCACACATTTTTCTTGTCCACAAATATGCTAAGTTTCTACATGAAAAATGAACTGACTCTGAATTTTCATTCCAAATCAGCCTTCAAAAATATTCACCTCCAGATTCCTTCTCAGTTCCATCCGACTACCAATTTTCCGCTTTCAAAGGGGAAGATATAGTTCAAAGTCTCTCTGTTGTTAAAGTTTCTAATAGGTTAAGTATTTCTCTTTATTACCATTATTTACTACTTATAATAATCAATATCTTTGTTACAATATTCCTTAAGCGACAGGAGTTTTTGAACTCGGATATTTTATCTCATATATAAGTCTAACCCTGCCATAAGTATTTTGTTAGGGGAGTTAGACAAATAAAAAAGGCTGTAAATACGTATAAGTATTCACAACCTTGTATAAATAGTTAGCGAGCAAATCTATAAGCCGAGTTCTGTATTCGATAGTCATCTATCTAGGTCTACTGTTGCCAGTAGACTCAAGCGACCTACCACGGGACACGACGAGCTACCGCTTTTTAGTCCCTACTTGGTCTTGCTCCAGACGGGGTTTACAGAGCCAACTAGTCACCTAGTTGCTGGTGAGCTCTTACCTCACCTTTCCATCCTTACCCGGCACACCGGGCGGTCTATTTCTGTTGCACTTTCCTTGGAGTCGCCTCCACTGGGGGTTACCCAGCGTCTTGCTCTATGGAGCTCGGACTTTCCTCGTTCATGTGTAAACACATGAGCCGCGACCATCTGACTTACTCGCAATATTCTTTTTTTAAACAGTAGCTATATAATATCATACATTCTACATTATGTCAATTTCCTGTTTTTGGAGCTAAGATGTTTTGTTATAAAGAATTCTATTACAATTACTACAGGTAACCAGTTCATCTTTTTTAATTTTAGATATAGTCATAATTGGCAGATCCATATGACACCCTGAACATATATCTCCATTTAAAAGTGCTACAGGATTGTTTTTCTTTGATTTAATATAATTATATTTTTCCATATGTTCAGGTTTTATAGATTTCTCAATTTTTTTCTTTTCTTCTAACAATTCTTTTAATTTTATTTGATAATCTTCCTTTGATTCTTTTCTTTGCTTAAGCATTTCTCGTATAGATTTATACATTTCTATATCTTTTTTCTTTAGATCTTTGATTTCAGTTCCTAAGGTTTCTAGTTCTTCAATCATATTTTCTATTTTAGTATTTATCTCCAAACTTTTAGCTTCAAATTTTTCTTGTTCTTTTAAAAGTATTCCTAATTGTTTTAAATCATTAATTTTTCCTCCATACATTTTATCTTTTATTTCTGTCATCTTATATTCTAAATTCTCAAAATCTGTTTCTAAATTTTTCAATACTTTTTCAACTTCAATTATTTTACTGTTTTGAACCTCTATATTTATCTTTATCTTTTTATGCTCTTCTATGCTTTGATTTATATCCTTGGGGCTTTCTATATCCTTTAACTTTTGTTTTTTTTCTTTAATAAGATTTTCTATCTCCTGAAGTTTGTATAATATTTCTATAGAGTTCATCCTTATCACCTTTCCTTCTTTTATATTTATTGCGGTTTTTGAAAAATAAAAAAGAATAGTAAAAGACTATTCTTATATTATTTGAAATGGATTTATATTTAATTTTGATGAGAAAACATTAACATCAAAGTTATTTTCTATTGCATAAGTATTTAACTGCTCTACTAAAGTATCACATATGATATTTTCAGTTTCAAAATGTCCTGCATCTATTACAGTCATTCCTAATCCTAGTGCATATTGAGCATCATGGTATTTAACATCACCAGTTACAAAACAATCACATTCATTTTTGTACGCATCATAAATAAAAGAAGCTCCACTTCCAGAGCATACACCTACTCTTTTAATATTCCTATTGGTCTTTCCTACAAGCTTTACATTAGTTAGGTTAAGCTTTTTCTTTACATCTTCACAAAAATAAGCTAGCTCCACAGCAGAAGATATATTGCCAATTCTCCCTAATCCATAATTATTAAAATCACTTTCTTCTACTGCTAGAAAAGGTTTTATATCTTTCAGACCAATTCGCCTAGCTAAAACTTCATTAGTACCCTCTTTTGCCTTATCTAAATTTGTATGACAACAGTAAAAAGAAATATTATTTTTAATTAAATTATATATAATTCTACCTGTTGTATCTTGAGTAGTTACACTTTTAATTGGTTTGAAAATTAACGGATGATGGGTAATTATTAAATCTACTTTTTTTTCAACAGCTTCATTAACAATATCCTCTGTTATATCTAAGGCTATCATTATATTATCTATTTTATCATTGATACTACCCACTTGAAGACCTACATTGTCCCAAGATTCTGCCAAGTATGAAGGTGCTATTTTTTCCATGATTTCTATTATTGTTTGGCATCCTACAGACATTTTAAAACCTCTTCCAGTTTAAAGATTTTTTCCCTACATTCAGTAGACTTTACCTTTGCATGATTGCTTTGATTGCCCTCAAGCTCCTTTAGTATAGCTTTCTGAATCTGTATTTGTTTTAGTATATATTGTTTCAACAAAGGATCCTTTTTTTCTATTAGCTTTGGTCCTACTTCATAGTATATATCTTCATTGATTACTTCTTTACCCTTAACAGTTACAATTATTTCATAGTATTTGTGACCTTCCATTGCCAACTGTTCATCTACTATTTTAAATCCATTATTTACAAGCCAACGTCTTAAATCTGATTGGGCAACCATAGGTTGGAGTATAATTCGCTCTACATTTTGAGTAATTCTAGGATTAGCAATTAATATATCTCTAATCAGTAGTCCACCCATACCTGCAATAATGATAGTATCAACTTCTCCTGGTTCTAATACATCTAAACCATCACCTAATCGGGTCTCAATCTGTGCTTCATAACCATTTAATTCTATTTGTTTTTTAGCATTTTTTAATGGTCCTTCGTTAATATCAGCAGCTATAACTTTTGAACAATACTTATTCTCAATTAAATATATAGGTATATATCCATGATCAGTACCTATATCAGCTACTATACTTCCTTTATTTACTTTTTCTGCTATTGTTTGTAGCCTAGGTGTTAATTTCATATTTTACCTCACTATAATAAATTCAACAAACTTTTTCTTATTCCTTCTCAATAACAGGTAAATTCATAACGAATTTTAATAGCTCTGAATAATTTCCCTTATAGTCTGCCTTTGGGTCACCTGCATCTCTATTTATTAAAAAGTCAGTTACAAGAAATGTCTTAATACCAAGCTTCGATGCTACTAGATCCTCTTGTGCATCATTTCCTACCATTATACAATCATGGGGGTTTTTCTCTATTATTGATAATATTTCCTCATAATATTCAATATTAGGTTTGCAAAAGTGCATAGTTTCATAATCTGTAATTAATTCAAAGCTCTCAGGGTTTAATCCTGCCCATTTTATACGATGAAGTATAGCTTGTCTAGGAAATAGGGGATTTGTTGCAACTACCATTTTATATCCTTTTTGCTTCAAAATCTGTACTATTTCTTTAACTATATCATTGGGTTTAGCAAAACTCTTTAATTCATCAAATTCATACAGATAGTATTCATCTAGCACAGGTAATACTTCATCTAAATTAACATTTATTCTAGTTTTAAAGTCGTCCATGAATACATTCATATTTGTTTTGTTTTTTTCCTTGTTTTTTATCATCTCTTTAGTAGAAGACCATACCGACTCTGTCAGAGCTTTAGGCTCTATTATATCTCTACATTTAAGACAAAGTGTTTGAAAGTAATTTTCCATAAAAATATCTATATCCATGGGTAATAAAGTACCATCTAAATCAAATAGTATTGTATCTATCATTTAAAAAACTCCCTCTTCAAAATTTTTCAATTAATTTAATGTAAAATATTTAGCTTTTAAAAATAGCATACTATTATTAAGGAGGTGTTATATATGAAAGAAAATAAACTTCAAAATCATAAAAACACAGTTCCAGATGAAAAGTTATTAGAATTTAAATGGGGTGGAAGTACACACCAATGGGAAGAACAAGCTGATCAAATGATGAACTATCTACAAGACAAACTAGATGACAAAGAAACTGATTCTGAAAAAGAAAGAAAAATTCAGTACGGAAAACAAAAACAATATTGGTAAACTCATCCAATTATAAAGATTCGCGATATCGCGAATCTTTATTCTAAATAATCCTTTAATTTTTTACTTCTGCTTGGATGTCTTAGCTTTCTAAGAGCTTTTGCTTCTATTTGCCTAATACGCTCTCTAGTAACATCAAACTTTTTACCCACTTCTTCTAAAGTTCTAGCTCTTCCATCATCTAATCCAAATCGTAATCTTAAAACTTTTTGTTCTCTAGGTGTGAGGGTATCTAATACCTCAATTAATTGTTCTTTAAGCATGGAAAATGCAGCTGCCTCTGCTGGTGCAGGAGCATCATCATCAGGTATAAAGTCTCCAAGATGACTATCTTCCTCTTCTCCTATAGGAGTCTCAAGTGAAACTGGTTCTTGTGCTATTTTTAATATCTCTCTAACCTTTTCCTCTGGAAGATCCATCTCTTTTGCAATCTCATCTGGTCTAGGATCTCTACCTAATTCCTGAAGTAATTGTCTTGATATTCTAATTAATTTATTAATAGTTTCCACCATATGCACAGGAATTCTTATAGTTCTTGCCTGATCAGCAATAGCTCTTGTTATTGCCTGTCTTATCCACCATGTAGCATAAGTACTAAACTTAAATCCTTTTCTAAAGTCAAATTTTTCAACTGCTTTAATTAGGCCCAGATTACCTTCTTGTATTAAATCAAGAAAAAGCATGCCTCTACCAACATATCTCTTTGCAATACTTACTACTAATCTTAGATTTGCTTCACATAATCTTCGTTTAGCTTCTTCCTCACCTTGCTCCATTCTTTTAGCAAGGTCAATTTCTTCTTCTGCAGAGAGCAAAGGTACTTTACCAATTTCTTTTAGATACATCCTAACAGGATCATCTATATTAATACCCTTTGGAACAGAAATATCCAACTCAACTTCTTCAGCTTCAGGTGCTTCTTCTACTTCTTCTTCTTTATCCCCTATTATATCAATCCCCATGGAAGCCAAATTATCATATACTTCTTCAATCTGATCTTTATCCAGATCTACTTCTTCCAAGGTATCCATTACCTCAGTGTAGGTCAGCATTCCCCTTTTTTTACCCTTATCTATAAGACCTTTTACCAATTCCATTTTTTTATTATCCTTATTAGTTTTGCTCATTGATGCTCCCCTCCTTTCTGGTAAAACCTATAATTTCTTCATCTGTTTTATTAATTTTTCGTAATTCACACATAACTCTCTTATCCTCGCTATTTGTTCTGAGGATCTGCTTTTTATACCTTCAAGTCCTTTTAGCTCATCCTCGATATTCTTTTTTTTCTTCTCAAATCCATACCTCTTTATATTATTAACATAATCCGAGATAGCTTTTTGGTGATTTTCTTCTGGTAACACACTTTCAATAATATTTTCAAATACTGATATTTCTTCAGCTTCTAATTTATTAATTAACATTTCTTTTTCAATTTTTTCATTCTGTTTGTAAAGCTCAAATAATATATAAGCTATTTTTTTATGAACTGTATGAGAAAAGTCCTCATAAGATATTATATCTTTAACTTTTAGAAATACATCCTTATTAGTTATTAATAGCTTTAACAATGACCTTTCAGCTTCTATAAATCCACTTTTTTGTGTTGCTTTTACTGGTCGAATGCTATATTTATTATTATGCCTATCGTTGTTACTTCTATACTTTCCAAAGCTTGATGTACTTTGTTCCATATTCATTTTGTGTTTATTGTTTCCATAAATTTCCGATTTTATAGCATCAATTGAAATATCTGATTCATTTGCTATTTTGTTTATATATGCGTCCACAATTACCGGGCTTTTTATTGACTTCAAAACTTGTGTGATCGACTTTACAAATTTAATTTTCCCCTCCACAGTAGATAAATCATTTTTTTGCTTTGAAAGATGTATTTTATAGTCAATAAGAGTGAAGGCATTATCTATCTCATTAATAAAAGCTTCTTTCCCATTATTAAATACAAATTCATCTGGATCTTTTCCATCAGATAAATGAAGAACTTTTACATTACATTCTAAATCATTTAATATATCCATACCTCTAATTGTTGCAGCTTGACCTGCCGAGTCTGTATCATATGCAATTATAACTTCTTTAGCATATCTTGTTAAAAGGCTTCCTTGATTTTTTGTTAAAGCTGTACCCAATGTTGCAACAACGTTTTTAATTCCATGCTGATACAAAGCAATAACATCCATATAACCTTCAACCAATATAATCTTTTTGCTTGATCCAGTCTCTTTTTTTGCTAAATTAATTCCAAAAAGATTATACCCTTTATTAAAAACAGGAGTTTCAGGAGTATTTAAGTATTTTGGCATTGAATCATCAATACTTCTTCCTCCAAAACCAATAACCTTACCAGTGGAATTAATTATCGGAAACATTATTCTGTTTCTAAATCTATCGTAATAACCTTCCCCTTCTTTCCTTTTAGATACTAGCCCTGCTTCATACATTTGATCATAAGTGTATCCTTTACTTTGTAAATATTTAGTTAACCCTTCCCATATTGGTAAAGAATATCCTAGACCAAATCTTTTTATGGTTTCAAGCTTTAATCCTCTTTTATTAAAATATTTTAGTCCATCATTTTGAGTCTTAAGTAAGTTATGATGAAAAAAAATTGCTGCTTGGCGATTTAATTCATATATTGTATTTTTTCTATTGAACTCTTCCTTTTCCTGCTTAGAAGTAGAATTTTCTTTTCCATAAATTCCTACCCTTTCTCCTAGTAGAGTTATGGCATCAAGAAAGTCTAAATTTTCCATTTTCATTATAAAATTAATTACATCTCCAGATTCTCCACATCCGAAACAATGAAAAAATTGCTTTTCTTCAGATACGTTGAAAGATGGTGTTTTTTCTTTGTGAAAAGGACATAATCCCATGCTATTTTGTCCACTTCTCTTTAGCTGTATATACCTAGAAACAGTATCAACAATGTCATTCCTAGTTTTTATTTCATCAATTTGTTCTTCATCAAAATGTATACCCATATTATCACCTAATATATCATTAGTTAATGTTTCTCCATTTTTAATAAATTTCCTTCATTATATAAATAATTATTTGATTAATTTCTTCAAAAAAATACACCGACTAACAATATTCGACATTATATGCTATATGTCCTTCTTCTAACAAATTAAAAACCAAACACGTAATTTTCTGATATTTACTCCCAAACCTCCGGTACATATATTTCCATAAATCGATTTATAACATATCTATCAGTCATTCCTGCTATATAATCCTTTACGGTTTCATTTAAACCAAATTTATCAATGGCCTTTATCATTTCTTCTGGTAAGTTATTAGGATATTTTACAAAAAAGCTATATAGCTCTTGAATAATATATTGAGCCTTTTCTTCCTCTTTTTTCGCTTTTTTATTGTAATAAACATTATCAAACATAAATCCTCGTAGCTTGTTAGTATAGTGTAATGTTTCTTCACTCATTACTATTTCTGCTTTTTCATGACTGTTATATATAACATCCATAATCATTTTATTTATTCTTCCACTATGAGAGCTTCCTAAATTCTCTACACAGTCCCTTGGAAGTTGATCTAATGTTATTACTTTGGCTCTTACAGCATCATCTATATCGTGGTTAATATAAGCAATTCTATCGCTTATCTTTACGATTTGGCCTTCCATGGTTTTAGGCTTATTATCCCCAGTATGATTTAATATACCATCTTTTACTTCAAAGGTAAGATTCAAGCCAAATCCATGATTTCCTTTTTCTATGTATTCTACAACCTTTAAACTTTGTTCATTATGCTTAAAGCCTTTGGGATGTATATTATTAAGTATTACTTCTCCACTATGCCCGAAAGGAGTATGTCCCAAATCATGTCCTAAAGCAATTGCCTCTGTTAGGTCTTCATTTAATTGCAATGCTCTGGCTATAGTTCTTGAAATTTGAGATACCTCTAATGTATGGGTTAGTCTCGTTCTATAGTGATCTCTTTCTGGTGAAAGAAACACTTGGGTCTTATGTTTTAGCCTCCTAAATGCTTTTGAATGAAGTATTCTATCTCTATCTCTCTGATACTCTGTTCTGATTGCACACTTATTTTCATCTATTCTTCTTCCTTTGGATTCAATAGAGCGGGCTGCATATACTGATAATTTTTCCTGTTCAAATTTTTCAACATTTTCTCTAAAAAGCATATTTACCCCTCCTATTACTACCCTAGTTATTATTCTCTTTATTAAATATTCTATTATATATATATACCACATGTTTTTTTTTATTCCTGCATGAAAATCAAAGGGTTTTATCTTTATTTAAAAAAATTGGAAGGCATGGTTTAATCCAGGCCTCCCGAAACTTTAAAACCTTATTCACATTGTTATTACTCAAATTTATCTAATACTTAGTAGACCTGATTTCATAGCTAACTGTCTAGTTTTCATGCAATCAAAGGTTGAAATTTTTCTGTATTCCTTTTTCTTTTCTTTGAATAGCAAGTACCGATAAGAACTCAAATAATATATTTGCTGCAAGCAATGATGTTATTTCTGCATGATCATACGGTGGTGCAACTTCAACCATGTCCATACCGACAAAGTTTAAGTCTTTTAGATTTCTAACAAATTCTAATCCTTCTAAAGAAGTAAAACCTCCTACTTCAGGAGTTCCTGTTCCTGGTGCATAAGCTGGATCTATAAAATCTATATCATATGTTAAAAACACCTTGTTATTTCCAATTATTTCTTTAGCTTTTTCAATGGTTTCTTCTATACCCATTTTTCTTACTTGATGTGAAGGTATTAGTGTTAATCCTAATCTCTTTGCTAGTTTGAACTCCCCGGCATCATAAATTGAACCTCTCATACCTATTTGTACTGATTTGTATGGATCTATAAGGTTTTCTTCTATCGCTCTTCTAAAAGGTGTGCCATGATTGTATTTTTCTCCGAATACTTCATCATTTATATCCGCATGTGAATCGAAATGAAGCAGACTCACTGGTCCATGTTCCTTTGCTATGGCTCTTAACTCAGCTAGTGTAATAGAATGATCTCCTCCTAATGCTATGGGAATAGCTCCTGCCTTAATTATTTCTGAAGCAAATTCTTCTATTCTTTCATATGTTGGGTGAATATAACCTGGAACAACATTAACATCCCCTAGGTCTCCACCCTTTAAATAATCTAAGATATTTACTTCATGAATAGGATTGTTAGTTTTCATCATTACAGAAATATTCCTAATAGCTTGTGGGCCAAATCTTGCCCCTCCTCTATAGGAACATGCTGTATCAAAAGGTATTCCATAAATTGCAAAGTCTAGTCCTTCAGCATTTTCAAACCTTTGCATTCTCATAAAATTACCAGTATTGCAAAACCTAGGTGAAGCAAAAGCAGTTGTAGGTTGTTTAATATTTTTAGTGCTCATAAAAATTCCTCCTTTTATTTTTCTAAAACAAAATGTTACAAATTTTATAGCAATATTAAATCTATCCGAAAGATATATTAGTATTTTTGAAATCTTACTTTCTATTTTTACTATATAACTCACTTTTATTCCTACCGCTCTTTTTTGCATTATATAACGCCTTATCAGCATTCCTAATTAAATCTTCTGATTTCAAAATTGAAGAGGCTACTATACTTGCTACACCTATACTTACTGTAATATATGGTTTTACCTTTGAAGTAGGATTAGGTATATTCATATTTTTCACTTTATTTCTTATCTTTTCAGCTACAAACATAGCCCCTTTAGCAGTAGTTTCTGGGAGTACAATTACAAACTCTTCTCCACCATATCTTGCAACTATATCTGCCGATCTATTAATACTTTGATTTAAAGTATTTGCAATTAGTTTTAGGCATTCGTCCCCTTGTAAATGTCCATAGTTATCATTGTAGGATTTAAAGTGGTCAATATCAAGTATTAGTAATGATAAGTTTGTTGAATTTCTTAGTGACCTATTCCATTCCTTTTCAAAATTTTCATCAAATGATCGTCTGTTGGGTATATTGGTTAACCCATCTATTAGGGACATATTTTTTAAATTTGTATTCGCCTCCATTAATTCTTTTTCAAGTTCTTTTTGATTTGTAATATCTCTACCTACACCCACAATTCCAATTATATCATCTTGAGAACTTCTAATAGGTGATACTGATGTCTGATAATACTTTATTTCACCATTGCTTTCAGTACCCCAATCATAAACAACTGTCTCTCCATTTAAAGCTTTCATATTTGCTTTTTCATGAACTTTAGAAGCCTCTTCACCGAATATGTCCCTACTCTTTTTTCCTATAAAATCTTGTATTTGTAGATTTTCATTATCTATCCATTTTCCATAAATTGCTGTATGTTTTTGATCCGTGTCTAATGTATAAACAATATCATTCATCGAGTTAACTAAAGATCTAAATCTATTTTCACTTCTAATAAGTTTATTTTCCATAGCTTTCTTTGCCGTTATATCATGATAGAATACTGATATTCCATCTTCTGTTGGATATACTCTCACACTGAAATATTTATTCATGGGGGCATAGAATTCTTCAAAATTTATTTGAGTTCTTTTATGCATAGCTTTGTTGTAGTTTTTATAGAAGCTAGTGTTGACAGCCTCAGGAAAAACCTCCCAAATATTCTTTCCTATCAAATACACCCTACTTCTTTCTAATATAATTTCAGACTGAACATTAAGATACTCAAAGCAAAAGTTTTTATCTAATGCAAAAAAAGCATCTTTTATACTCTCTAAAATATCATTAACTTTTTCATGGGAGTTTTGCAATTTAACTTCATTACTTTTTCTCTCTGATATATCTCTTGATACACAAATTAATTGTTCTACTTTACCCTCTTTATCCTTTAGAGCTTTTGACGTAGTTTCAAACCAAATGATCTTTCCATCTTTTCTCTTTATACGATAAATAACTGAGTCGGATTTATTTGTATTAGTTATCACAGAATGAGATTTTGATATTGTTTCCAAATCCTGACGATAAAAAAGATCGTATGGATTTGTTTCCATTAATTCTTCTGGTCTATATCCTAATATTTTTTTACATGAAGGTGACAAATAAATATAAGTTCCATCAACCTTATGAACAGTAACTAAATCAGTTAAATTATCTGTTATCTTAGATTCAACTTTATATTTAGTAAATAAGATATTTGAAAGAACTATATGCTTTGATAAATAATAAACTAGAAAAGCAACACCAACAGATATTAAAGTAAAGTATATCATAGTTATTTTTGTAGTATACATGTCCGTCAATGAGTTATAAAGTACTAAATTAACAGTTATAATCCACCCTAAATTCATTAATATCCATTTGTTTTTTTCTTTTATCCCTGAATCACCTATAACACCGCAAAAAATACTAAGAGTCATTATTAATAATGCGACAGTTATAGATGCACTATTTAATCCAAAAAAAACTATTCTAAAAGCTGCCATCATTATACCTGTTATAACAGAGGATACTATTCCACCATGAAAAGCTAATACTATTATAGCGAATTGCCTTAAATCTAAAACTATATTCGAATGGATATTTACACTAAATACCATCAATATAATCCCCATTACCCCTCCAATTACACCTGCAAATATCTTGGTTTTAATTGGTGCCTTTGGAGCTAATCTATTATCTTTAAAAATTTCTCCGCCTAGAAACATAAAAGAAATTATAATAGCGGCATTTGAAATTAAATTCTTAATTAGTATAAGAAGCACCTCCTTTAACCAGTGGACTAATATATATATAATTAGTTAACAACTGTAGCTCTTTATATTACTTTTTGTTCTAGAGTAAGTTTTTTATTTGAGAATCAGTATTATAATTTAAGTATTAAGACATAGTGTTAATAAAAAGTATGATTTATTATAATTGTAGCTTATGTAAAGATTTATCACAACAAATAACTTAATACTACATAGAATATCCGTCCTATACAATATTCTCCCAGTCTTACATATTTGATAATATTGGTATATTAATTATAATTGTCTTCTAAAGGAACACAAAAAAGCACCTTCAGTTTGAAGATGCTGTATAAACCTAATCTATATTTATCGTTAATACTCTGTCTCTTTAAGTTGTTCCTCAATATCTCTTCCCCATATATAATAACCATGATGGTAACTGTTTTATCTCCTGTTTTTGGAATATAGAACACGATGAATTGTCTACTAGCATTCCATATAATCTTCTACTATGCCAAAGTTCATTCTCAAATATTTTAAAATTCCACCTAAACCCTATATAGCTTTTTCAATCCGCTTTAATTGCCCAACCGCTATTCCAGGTTCAAAGGTTCTTAGAATCTTGCTTATAGTTACCTATTCTTCTCTCTAAATTCCAGAGACTCATAATTGGTGTAATGCTGCTGTAGCCTATCAACGAAGGTATACTCTCCCCTTAAAATAAGGTCTTCTGTATTTTCATATGGAATGTGTAATGGACTTGAAAGATGCACATAGCTTAGGTTGGCATGAGTAGAATAAACATCACTGTCAACCATTACCGTATATCGATAAAGTACATAACCTCCCTGATGTTCTGAACCAAATGGATAACTTAGAGCACCCGTTATTAGTATGCTGTAGTCCATACTAAACATAGTATTTCTTGTTACCTTGTCACATACAAGGCGTGGAAAACTGGCAGTATATTCTATGCCTTTTTTTGTGTAGAACAAGCCACTGCTTATAATCTGCTTATCCTCCGCATTAGTTTCTCCTGATATTAGGATGCCCCGAATAATGGATTGCTTTCAGTTAATTTACCCGCTTTTTTATAAGTCTTTTTGAGAGCTACATGAAAAGTCAAAAACAGGGCTATTTGAAAAACAAGCATCACCGTTCCAAAGGCTAGTTCTGGATAATCCATAATATTTAACGGAGTAGAAATCCAAACAAGGTTCCCCAGTTGCAAGAGTAATTTCACTATGGAAAGTATCCATGCTACTTTAAAATATTTATTTTCATTTCTCAAACTACGAAAGCCCAGAAAAATCAGTATAACACCAATAGTTGGAAGAATATACTGCAGGTATATAAAATTCAGATGCAACGTTGTCAAGATAAACCCCCAAGTGATAAAGTCAATAGGCTTGCTCCATGGATTTGTCTTTCGGATTTCCTCTTCTGGAGGGGTCAGTTCACTGAGGTGTTCAATCATCTGCTTGTCAAATTTAAAATCTTTTTCACTCATCTGAAATCACCTCCCAATTTCTTCTGCAGCTTTTTTCGCAGACGGTATAATTTTCCCTCAACAGATCGCTCTGTCATTCCTATCTCAGCAGCTATTTGAGCTATCTTTTGCAGATAATAATATTTACGATAGAAAATATGCTGTTATTCAAATGAAAGTGCAAATATTGCACCCTTTAGCTCCTCTGCTCGTTCACGGCGAAGGACAACATCTTCTAAAGAAGATGTATCAGAGGTATTCTCTTTCAGTTCCTCATGCTCCAATTGTCGGGTACGGGATAATATTTGTCGTAATCGGATAAAGCCCTTATTAGCTTTATGGCTTGGTCTGGTGTGATTTCCATGGCTGTAAAGTGAATTTCAAACCACTCAAGCGGTCTTCTTCTGAATACAACAGAAACTCTGGTTGCCTTCGGATACTCCTGTAAGAACACTTCCTTAATCTGCTGTTCCTTAAATCGGTCAGCCGTGTATTGCCGTGCTAATGCTATTGTCAAGATAAAAATGCAAATAAGTATCACAAGAAAAAATTTTTTAAGAATTTTTTTCATTTAACTTTCTCCTACACTTAAGTATAAACCTTCAGGAATCATTCAAACGCTTGGCTATATCGCTACCACTATACAAGACGTTTGTAATAATTACCCGCTCTTTTCTGATATTGAAAAACACATAAAAATTATCCACAAGCATTTGCCTAAGTTCCATCCCACGTTCTTCTGTTTCTATTAATTTCACACGTTCAGGGAAAGTATCAAGAGTTTGGATTGCATCAGCTATTTTGTTATATTGTCCCATGGCTGCTTCTGGTGCCTTTAACTGTTCTGCTATATAATTATAAATTTCCTCCATATTCGAAAGTGCCTTGGCAGTAATCTCAACTTTATAATGCTTCATGCGTGTATATCCCGAAATCTCTGAAAAGCAGCAGTTGCATCCTGCACATTACCTTTTTCTATATCATTGTATCCTTCTTTTAACTTTTCATGAATTTGGTCTGTTGTCATCATATCTGCGTTTACGGAAACGGGTACCCTCGGCAGTGTTACAGAAAAAGGTATTCCCCCAGTCATTGAAATCTGCTTCAGATAAATATCTATGGCTGTGGACATAGGAATGCCCAGTTGTGAAAGGACTTCCTCAGCCCTTCTTTTTACGTCAGGATTAACTCTTAAGTTTAAGGTTGTAGTTTTTTCCATATTAATCATCTCCTTATAATAACACTGTAACGCTTTTGTTGTTACATTTCAATAGGGATTTTTATTATTGTAAGCTTTATAACAAAACAGAGTCCCGACTCTTAAAAATATTAAGTGTCAGCACCCTTATTTCTTTTTTTATAGATGTTCCCAAAGCCTTACTTGGATTGCACCTTGTTAATGACAACTGCTCTAGCTGCTGCAAGTCTTGCTATTGGAACTCTAAATGGTGAGCAGGATACATAATGCAAACCTAATTTATGGCAGAATCTTATAGATTCTGGTTCTCCTCCGTGCTCTCCGCATATTCCTAGCTTAATATCTTTCCGAGTCTGTTGCCCTAGTTCTACTGCTATTTCCATAAGCTTGCCTACACCTGCTTGATCTATTCTTTCAAATGGGTCTTTTTCAAATATACCTTTTTTTCTATACTCACTAATAAATTTACCTGAGTCATCTCTTGAAAATGCAAAGGTAGTTTGAGTTAAGTCATTTGTTCCAAAGGAAAAGAACTCTGCATGCTTTGCAATTTCATTAGCTGTTAAAGCTGCCCTAGGTACCTCGATCATTGTTCCCACTAGATACTCCACTTCTGTATTGGCTTCTTTCATAACAGCCTGGGCAGTATTATTAATTAACTCTCGTATAATTTCTAACTCTTTCTCAAGCCCTACCAAGGGTACCATAATTTCTGGTTTTACAGCTATACCTGTTTCCTTTTTAACTTCTATAGCTGCCATCATTATAGCCTTTACCTGCATCTCATATATTTCTGGATAGGTTATTGCCAATCTACATCCTCTATGACCTAGCATTGGATTAAATTCCTTAAGCTCTTCTACCGTTTCTTTTAATTCATTATAATCTACTTTAATCTGTTGGGATAGTTGCCTGATATCCTCGTCCGTATGAGGTAAAAATTCATGTAAAGGTGGATCTAATAATCTTATAGTAACAGGCCTATCTTCCATTGCCTTAAATATTCCTACAAAGTCTTCCTTTTGATATGGAAGAAGCTTATCTAATGCTTTTAAACGATTTTCAACTGTTTTAGATGTAATCATTTGCCTAACTACTGTAATTCTCTCATCATCAAAGAACATATGCTCAGTTCTACATAGACCGATACCTTCAGCTCCAAATTTAACTGCAGTTTGTGCATCTCTAGGAGTATCCGCATTAGTTCTAATCTTTAATATCCTATACTCATCTGCCCACTTCATTAGTTCTGCAAAATTACCAGAAAGCTCTGGTTCTCTAGTTGGAATTTTACCTTCGTATACTATTCCAGTATTTCCATCTAAAGATATATAATCTCCTTCATTAAATGTTTTACCATTAACTTTAAATAATTTATTTTTTTCGTCTACTTTTATCTCTCCACATCCTGCCACACAGCATTTTCCCATTCCCCTAGCTACAACTGCTGCATGAGATGTCATACCTCCCCTAGCTGTTAAAATACCTTCTGCTGCTACCATACCTTCAATATCTTCAGGAGAGGTCTCCATTCTTACTAAAATTGTCTTTTGCTTTTCTTGAGAAGCCTTAACCACATCTTCTGCACTAAAACAAATTTTTCCTGTTGCTGCCCCTGGAGAAGCTGGTAATCCTTGGGTTATCTTATTGGACTCAATTAATGCTTTTTCGTCAAATGTAGGATGTAGTAGCTGATCAAGCTGTATGGGCTCTATTCTCATAAGAGCAGTTTCTTTATCTATAATTCCATCCCTTACCATTTCTACAGCAATATTGATAGCTGCTGCTGCAGTTCTTTTTCCATTTCTAGTTTGAAGTAAATATAGATTCCCATTTTCTATAGTAAATTCTATATCCTGCATATCTGTATAGTGATTTTCTAAAAGCTCTGCTACATTAGTAAATTGTTCATATACCTCAGGCATAACATTTTTTAAATGTTCTATAGTTTGAGGAGTTCTTATACCTGCCACAACGTCTTCACCTTGGGCGTTCATTAAAAACTCTCCAAATAACTTCTTCTCTCCAGTGGAAGGATTCCTTGTAAAGGCAACACCAGTTCCAGAGGTCTCACCCATATTTCCAAAAACCATTGATTGAACATTAACAGCTGTACCTAAATGACTTGGTATATCGTGTAGTTGACGATATACATTTGCTCTTGGGTTATTCCATGAATCAAAAACTGCTTCAATTGCCATTAATAACTGTTCTTTAGGATCTTGAGGAAATCTTTTACGAGTTTCTTTAAAAACTAGCTCTTTATATTCTTTAATAATATTTTTTAAGTTTTCAATTGTAAGCTCTGTATCAAGTTCTAAATTATTATTTTCCTTCTCAGATTCTAAAATATTGTCGAATTTATATTTAGATATTTCAAGTACAACATCACTAAACATTTGAATAAATCTTCTATAACTATCATAAGCAAATCTCTTGTTTTCTGTAGCCTTTGCTAACCCTTCTACCGATTCATCATTTAAGCCAAGATTTAAAATTGTATCCATCATACCTGGCATTGAAATAACTGCTCCAGACCTAACTGATACCAGTAATGGATTATCAATATCTCCAAATATTTTTTCTGTCCTTTGTTCTAAGTCCTTAAGATTATTAAATATTTCCTTTTTAATTTCATCATTTATTTGTTTATTATCCTCATAGTATTTATTACAGGCTTCAGTACTAACAGTAAAGCCTTGTGGAACAGGCAATCCAATCTTAGTCATTTCAGCCAGATTAGCTCCTTTTCCTCCAAGGAGTTTTTTCATTTCCTTGTTTCCCTCTTCAAAAGCATAAACATACTTTACCATAATTTACCTCCTATTTAATCTCATATTGATTAATATTTATACTATGTTTCATAATTTCTAAAATAATATTTGCAGTTTCTTCTACTGCTTTATTAGATACATCAATAATTGGGCAACCTAATTTTTTCATCAGAGCTTCTGCATAATCTAATTCAGATAGTATTCTATCCATACTTGCATAATTAGCTTCATTTTTTAATCCCAATGCTTTTAATCTTTCTTGCCTTATCTCATTTAGCTTCATAGGATTAGTTGTCAATCCTACAATTTTTTTTGGAATAACCTTAAATAATTCATCTGGAATATTTACCTCAGGTACTAATGGAACATTTGCTACCTTTATATTTTTATGTGCTAGATACATACTTAGTGGAGTTTTTGATGTTCTTGATACCCCAATTAATACAATATCTGCCTTTTGTAATCCTCTTGGATCTTTCCCATCATCATATTTTACCGCAAACTCTATTGCTTCTACCTTTTTAAAATATCTTTCATCCAGCTTTCGTATTAATCCAGGCTCATATTTAGGTGGATTTCCAAACATTTCTGAGAAAGAATTAATCACTGGAGTCATAATGTCAATTGCCTTTAGCTGATATTTTTGCGCCTCGGAAATTATCAAGTCTCTTAATTCTGGTACAACCATAGTAAATGCAATAAAAGATTCTTCATTTCGAGCCTCCTGTATGATTTCAAGGATTTGTTCTGGTTCTGTTATGTATGGAAACTTTCTTATTTCCCAGCTTATTCCTGAAAACTGACTTACAGCTGCCTTAACTACTTGCTCTCCAGTTTCACCTATTGAGTCAGACACTATATATACTACATACCCATTATTGTCCATGTTAATACCCTCCTTTACCTTTGTTTACCCAATTCAACAAACAATCTTGTTATACTGGTTTTAGAAATTTTCCCAACTACTTTGTAATTTTCTTTTCCATTTACTTTAACACCCTCTACCACTGGTAGACTATCCACTTCATGATCTATAATTTTACTTGCAGCTTCAATAACAGTTTCATCTGGAAAACTCATAACAATATTGGGCATTCGTGTCATAATGAGACCCACAGGAACTTTATTTATATCTGTCCCACCCATTATTCCTTTTAAAAAGTCTTTTCTTGAAACTACACCTGTCAAATATCCTTTAGATATTATATATATTGTTCCTACATCCTCTAAAAATAATGTTACTATAGCATCATAAAGAGTGGTCTGTTCATCAACTACTACAGGCATTGACTTTACTTCACTTACCCTTGTTTTTTTTATATGCTCTGAAACAAAATTCACTACATTATTTCCTGAATAAAGATATCCAACTTTAGGCCTTGCGTCCAAAACTCCTGTCATGGTAAGTATCGCCAGATCTGGTCTAAGAGTTGCTCTTGTTAATTTAAGTAGCTTAGCAATATGCTCACTTGTTATAGGTTCATTTTTTCGTACAATTTCAATAATCTTTTTTTGTCTCTCTGAGAAATCTATATTTATCACTCCCTCCATGGAAATGTGTTACTCTTTTTAATTTATATGTTATATTATATAGTTTTTTAAAAGAAATGTCACATATTTTTATATGTTTTTTTAAAAAAATAGAAGTAAATAACATTTTTGTTATCACTTCTATTTTTCTGATATTTCAAGCTTATTATTACTAGTAATAATAAATTCTATAGCAAAACTTGAAATTATTGAAAATGTCAAATAATATTACACACTTCGGAAAAAGTCATTCTGAGTGTAACGAAGAATCTTAGTATTTTAACAGTTTCCCAGATTCTTCATTTCACTACGTTTCATTCAGAATGACAAAAACAAAGATTTCTTCATTAGTCTTTAACTCTTCTGGTATCTTTTTAAAAACTTAATCTATCTTCTATATACTTAACTAAATCCTTAATCTCAACTCGCTCCTGCTCCATTGTATCTCTATCTCTAACAGTTACAGAATTATTTTCTTCACTATCAAAGTCGTAAGTTATACAAAATGGAGTTCCAATCTCGTCTTCTCTTCTATATCTTTTTCCTATACTTCCAGACTCGTCATATTCAACCATAAAGCGTTTAGATAAAATTTCAAATACCTTATGTGCTCCCTCTCCTAATTTTTTAGAAAGAGGTAGTACTGCTGCTTTAAATGGAGCTAATGCTGGATGTAATTTAAGTACATTTCTTGTACTACCATCTTCTAGTACTTCTTCCTCATAGGCATCTACTAAAAATGCTAAAGTAACTCTATCTGCACCTAAGGATGGTTCTATGCAGTAGGGAACATACTTTTCATTTGTAACAGGATCTTGATAGCTTAGGTCCACTCCTGAATGTGCCATATGTTGTTTAAGATCAAAATCAGTTCTATCTGCTACACCCCATAGCTCACCCCATCCAAATGGAAATTTATATTCTATATCTGAAGTAGCATTACTATAATGAGACAATTCATCAGCATTATGATCTCTAAATCTTATATTTTCAGGTTTCATTGATAGATTTAAAAGCCAGTTTTGACAGTAATCCTTCCAGTAGTCAAACCATTTAAGGTCTTCTCCTGGTTTACAGAAGAATTCTAATTCCATTTGTTCAAACTCTCTAGTTCTAAAGGTAAAGTTTCCTGGAGTAATCTCATTTCTAAAGGATTTTCCTATTTGGCCTATCCCAAATGGAAGTTTTTTTCTTGATGCTCTTTGAACATTTTTAAAATTAACAAATATACCTTGTGCTGTTTCAGGTCTTAAAAACAACTCTGATTGTGAGTCTTCTGTTACCCCTTGAAAGGTTTTGAACATCAAGTTAAATTGTCTAATTTTAGTATAATCAAGTTCACTACACTCTGGACACTTTATTTTATTATCTGTTATAAAGCTTTCCATTTTATCGTTTGACCATCCATCAACATTAATCTCTTCTTTTTTAGTATCTTTTACATGATCCTCAATTAGTTTATCTGCTCTAAAACGAGTCTTACATTGTTTACAATCTAATAAAGGATCGTTAAAGCCCCCCACATGTCCTGAAGCCACCCAAGCTTGAGGATTCATTAAAATAGCAGCATCTATCCCCACATTATAAGGAGATTCTTGGATAAACTTTTGCCACCAAGCTTTTTTTACATTATTTTTAAGCTCTACCCCTAATGGACCATAGTCCCATGTATTAGCTAATCCCCCATATATTTCTGAACCAGGAAAAACAAATCCTCTTGTCTTTGCCAATGAAACAATTTTATCCATTGCTTTTTCTGTTGCCATTACTCAACTACCTCCTTAAATTTGTAAATAAAAAAACCTCTCATCCCTTAGAAGGGACGAAAGGTTTTGCTTCCGCGGTTCCACCCTAGTTGGTATATAATACCCACTTTAGTAAAATTGCTCAGAAGCGCCCTTCGCAAAAGAATTATACTGGACTTTCACCTAATTCCAGCTCTCTGTTAATAATCTACTTTCACTACTCTTCTTCCTCATTGCAAGAGTGTATTAAATTAGTTTTCATTTTATCATAATATTAGGAAATTGTAAATATTAACCTAATATTATATTAATTATCATCTTTTTTGTCATATTCTTTGTTTACTTTATCCTTCATATCATTCACTTTAGTTTTAACATTATCTATAGTATCCTCTGCCATTTCATTGATATCTACAACTTCTCCATTTGTTTTTACTATTTCTAGCTTAGTTTTAGATATCAAAGCAGCTACTATTCCTGCCATTGCTATAGGTGGAGATAATATTGCTCCTATAGCACCTGCTGTTACAGGAATATTCATGATTATTTCTCCCTCTCTTTTAAGAAGAATTTTTGTAACATTACCTTTTTTAATAATTTCTTTCAACTTGTCTAAAACTTCATTTCCTGCTCCTGAAAGATTTTCAGTCCATTTAATATTATTTTTTTCCTCAATCAATATTATAGCATCTACAACATTTCCATTTGCTAACTCTAATGCTTCTTTTGCCTCTTTGTAACTTGAACCTGTTCTGTCTCTGATTTGATCGATTTTTTCTAAATTAATTTCCATACAATCACCTCATTATTAATATTTGATTTTCTTTATATTATTTAAAAAATCTAAACTTATAAAATGTGTTTTGTCAATATATGTTGATATATAAGATTTTATAAGCCCGTTAAGTTCTTTCTGAACCTGTGGAGTCATTTTTAATTTTGAAATATTTATTATATCAGCATCTATTAAATATTTTAAAGCATTTATTGATGTACTTGATATACTAACTGAATTATTATCATCATTACTACAATTTATACATAGTACTCCACCTTCTTTTACACTGAACCTAGCTTTTTCTAATGAGCTAGCACCACAACCAACACACTGACTTAGTTCAGGTTTAAATCCACAATAGGTTAGTAATTTTAATTCATAAGCTTTCGTGAGAGTTTCATAATCACTATTCACATTAGCTAAAACATGTAAATATTTAACTAAATCATTAAAAAGTCTATTATTTGTTTGCCCTTCAATAACTACAGAATTTGTTAGTTCTAAAATATATGAGGCATAGCTAAGTTTTTCAACATCCTCTCTCAATTTATAAAAAGCATCCTTAGTATCTACTTGAGATACTTGATATAACTCTTTTCCCTTATATAACACATATTCTCCATATGAAAATAATTGTACTCCCGGTGAAAGTCTTCTTTTAGAACCTTTGAAACCCTTATTAACAGCCTGAAGTTTACCTATCTTTTTAGTGAACAGTGTAAGTACCGCATCTCCTTCACCAAACTTACTAACCTTTAAGACCACTGCCTCAGTCTTTAATAGCATTAAATCACCTCGTGATTAACCTCTTTTTCCATATTTATATACTCCTGATCTTCTTTACAATTAATTTTATCCTCGATTTTTTTATAGCTTAAATATGTATCTATATCACCTGTTTGCAGAAAAAAATTCCAAGCTATTTCCTTTAACACCCAATCACTCCCTTTTATAATTCTTCTTATATTTTTTGCTATAATTGGGGTGCATATTCGTTGTAAAAATTGTCAGTGAATTAGTTTTGCCAAAGGAAACCTTAAAATCAATGTATTTTATTAAAGCCTATACCCGAAATTTTGAAGAGCATTCACATTGTCTCTCCAATCATCCTTTACCTTAACCCATAGTTCTAAAAAAACTTTTGAACCTAAAAGTCTTTCAATATCTTCTCTGGCACTTTTACCAATTCCTTTTAGTTTTCTTCCATTTTTTCCAATTATAATGCCCTTATGGGATTTTCTCTCACAATATATAGTTGCTTGAATGTCTATTATATCCTTACCCTCTCTTTGTTTCATACTCAATATGTCTACAGCTACCCCATGTGGCACTTCTTCTTGAAGATAATGAAGTAGTTTTTCCCTAATTATTTCACTCACTATTACCTTTTCAGGTTGGTCAGTTATCATATCTGCTGGAAAATATTGAGGTCCTTCTGGAATAATATTTACTATTTTTTCCACAAGAACATTAACATTTTTATTTTGCAAAGCTGATATTCCAATTATCTCCTTGAATAACTTCAGGCTATCATATTTATTATAAACCTTTTCAAAGGCTTCTGGTGGTATTTTATCAATTTTATTGATAACTAAGATAATTGGAGTCTTTACAGTTTTTAAAATCTCTAGTATATACTTATCTCCAGGTCCCATGTCAGTAGTTTCATCTACAACAAGAATTATAGCATCTACCTCATTTAATGTCTGTTGAGCTGATTTTTGCATATATTCTCCCAGCTTGTTTTTAGGTTTGTGCATTCCTGGCGTATCTATAAATATAATTTGATAGTTTTCTTCTGTATATATAGTTTGAATTTTGTTCCTGGTAGTTTGAGGCTTATCAGACATAATTGCTATCTTTTCCCCTATAATATTATTCATCAAAGTAGATTTACCAACATTAGGCCTACCAATTATTGTTACAAAGCCTGATTTATATTTCATCTTTTATCCATCCTTATCTTTTTAATTCCCTTATATTTCCATATCTGAACTTGAAAATGAATTTGGAAGTAATTCTTTTATAGTATATGTTTTATAATCACCATCTGGCTTTCCAACAATTACTTTTATGTTTAATCCAAACTCAACTATTACCTGTCTACAAATACCACAGGGAAAAGTATAGTCAGTACTATCACTTACTATAGCAATAGCTTCAATATCTTTGTTTCCTTCAGAGATAGCCTTAAAAACAGCAGTTCTTTCGGCACAGTTTGTACCTCCAAAAGAAGCACATTCTATATTACAACCTGTATAAACCTTATTATCCTTAGTTAAAACTGCAGCTCCTACTCTAAAATTAGAGTAAGGTACATAGGCATTTTCCCTAGCCTCAATAGCCTTTTGTAGCAATTCTTTATCTTTCAAAGAAAATCCCTCCCTTAGTTTATACCCACTTCTATAGTATCTGGAACTACCTGAATCCAAGTAATACCTGGATTTAGCTTTATCTCAGATCCATCCTCATAGAAAAACCTAGTTAGATCTCTTCTACTATTTTTTTCCCAAGTTACCTCTCTAAACTCTCCATTAGTAGCAAACAACCCTTTTCCTTTGCTGATTAAATCTATTTCCAATCTAAGTTTACTATCTATAACCTTTGAACTTACCTTTTGAACAATAATATTCATTGCACTTAAATGTTTATTTGAAACCTCATCTAAATGCGGTTTATCATTAGTATATCTCATATAAGAATTTTCTTCCTCATTATACTTAAATAATACAGTATAGTTATGATAATATGGAATTTTCATAGTGGAAAATGTTTCTCCATTTATTTTTTCAATATCATCATTGAACTTAAGTGTTTCAAAATCTACCTCACTGTCATATTTACTACTACTAGCGGCTTTTCTTATGGCATTTGTGCTAGTATACATATTATGAGGAATGGATTTGTGATTTTTCCTCCAAAATATACTACTATCTCTTGACATTGCATCAATATCTGCAATTTTTAAGCTTTTAATATCTTCAAAAGCTTGAGGACTACCACCTACATGAACATATAAAGCATTATATTCCAACGCCTTATTTATATAATATGGTCTTGCGCTTCTTACCGGTCCTATAGTTTCAGGCTCATTTGTTAAAAAGATAGCCATATACCTAGTAATGCCTCCTTCAGCTAAGATCTCATAGACTATTTCTGCCTGGTCTAAGCCTGCTTGAGGTCTCGCCTTAGCTTGATTATCAAGCATTACTGCAAAAGGTCTTCTTTTAAGCTTGGCTTCCTCTACGTAAATGCCACTAAGCGGAGAAGGTACACCTTCTCTTATTTCTTCTTTTTGTGGAGTCTCACTATCGATTACTTCTACATCTTCTTCAACTACAGTTTCCTCTATATCTGTATTAGAGGTTTCTTTAGATTTTGAACACCCTACTACTATTAGTACAGTACTAAGTACAATTAATAATAAAACTACTATTCTTCTATTTTTCATGTCCCCCTCATTCCTTTCTAAATGTGTTTACATTATTTGTCTTTGGAATTATTTTTTAATATTTCTAATTGTTCTATCCTTCGATTTTGAACATTTAGAACTCTAATAGTTATATCTTCAAATTCTATAATATCGTCTTTAATAGGTATACGACCTAAAAGATTAAAAACAAAACCTCCAATTGATTCATATTCATCTTCTGGTAGATTTACCAAAAGCCATTTATTAATTTCCTCAATTGATGCTTTTGCATTTACAATAAGTCCATTCTCTCCAATTTGTTCAATTAGATCTATTTCATCATCATACTCATCTAGTATATCTCCCACTATTTCCTCAAGAATATCCTCTATGGTTATTAAACCCAATGTTCCTCCATATTCATCTAATACAATTGCTATATGAACCTTCTCTTTCTGCATTTCTTTCAACAATTCACTTACCTTTTTGCTCTCAGGCACACAGTAAGCTGGTCTTATAAGCTTCTTAATATCAAAGGTTTCCGATGATTCATTTTGATTTTTATTATATATAAGCAAATCTTTAGCATACAGTATCCCTATAACATTATCTATAGTATCCTTTATAACAGGAATTCTGGAATAGCCAAAATCTATAACAGCATTTAAAGCTTCTTCACAAGTTGAATCTTCTTCAAGATAAAGCATATCTATTCTGGGAACCATAGCTTCAGAAGCTTCTAAATCTCCTATTTCAAAGATACTATTTATCATTTCTCTCTCTTTTTTTTCTAATATTCCTGCCTCCTCTCCTACATCTACCAAAGTTTTTATTTCCTCTTCTGAAACCCAAACCTTAGTTGCATTAATATCGCCCCCTAAGATTCTTATAATAAAACTAGTAATTAAATTAAGGATTTTAAGAAAAGGATATAGTATATAGGACAATATTTCAATTGGCCTGCCTAATTTTATAGCAACTTTTTCTGGATAATTTGCAGCATAAGTTTTAGGAGTTATTTCTCCAAATACTAAAATTGTAATAGTCATTATTAAGGTTACTAATGCTGTAACATTCTTTCCTGATGCTAGCTTGTAGACCAGTTCTGTAGCTATAGCTGTTGACGCTATATTTACAATATTATTTCCAATTAAAATAGTTGACAAAATCTTTTCTGATTTTCCCATTATACGTTCCAATATCGTAGCCTGTTCTACCCCCTTATTTTGTAATTGCTTTAGCTTTATAACATTCATAGATGTTAACGCAGTTTCAGCACTAGAAAAGAGACTTGATATTATTAACAAAAGAACCAGTAGGGCTAGTTTGATCCCTTCTATATATGTAAACAAACTAATTCCTCCTAATAGGTATATATACCTTTAGTTTAAAAAAGAGAAGCAATAGCAATTTTACTCCCCTTTAAACCATTAATTTCCAAGCATTTTAATTATAGTTATAATTCTATGAAAAAAAATTATATATCCTACAACAGCTGCATTTATAGCTGCAATTAAAACTGCACCTGCTGCCACATTCTTTGCTATCTTAGCTAGTTCATGGTATTCACTGGTAATAAGATTAATTGTGGATTCTATTGATGTATTTATCATTTCAGTTATGATTACTAAGGCTATTGTAGCTATAAGTACTAAAAGTTCTAATTTAGAAACATTTAAAAATAGCCCTAATAAAATTACAATAATAGCTACTAAAACATGTATTTTCATATTTCTTTGGGTTTTTAGAACATAAACAATACCATCAATAGCATAGTTAAAACTGCTTAAAAGTTTACTTATATTCATTTTGCTTACTCCCTTAGTATACCCATTTGTTTCATGATCTCTTCTTCTTTTTTCCTCATTACTTTTTTATCTTCTATATTTTCGTGATCATACCCCATAAGATGAAACATACTATGAACAGTTAGAAAAACAACTTCCCTTATAAATGTATGTTCATACTCTTTAGCTTGTCTTTCTGCCTGTTGTAATGAAATAACAATATCACCTAAACAATGAATTACATCTACTATATGAACATCTTCATATAGAGGAAAAGATAAAACATCTGTTACCTTATCTTTTCCCCTATAGCCTTTATTTAAAAGTCGTATTTCTTGATCGTCTACAAAAGAAATACTTATCTCTATATCTGTAGATACTTCTTCCATATTCAAACATAAAATAATAGCCTTTTCCATAAGTTCTACTATATTTTCATCAACAGTAATTAATTTTTGCCTATTATCTATTAATACTTCCATCACTCTGCTACCTCTGCTTCTTTTTGATTAAGTTCTGGATATTCAATTCTTTCGTGAAAAATCCCCATTAATACAGTACAAAATGAAGCTGCAATATTATCAAGATCTCTTAAAGTTAAGTCACATTGATCTAACTGATGATCCTTTAGCTTATCATCAATTATTTTCCCAACTAAAGTTTTTATTTTTTCAGCATTGTGTTCTGGCATACTTCTAACGGCAGCTTCAACAGAGTCTGCTAGCATTACAATTGCCGCCTCCTTTGATTGAGGGCATGTACCAGAATATCTAAAGTTTTCTTCATTTACATCTTCATTTTCTTCATCATTTATAGCTTTATGATAAAAGTATTTTACCAAAGTATTTCCATGATGTTGTTCAATAACATCGGCTATTTCTTTAGGCAGATTATATGTTTTCGCTAGCTCTAGTCCATCTTTAACGTGGTTTGTAATAATTAATGCACTTAAACTAGAAGTTATTTTATCATGAGGATTTTCACTTGTTAGTTGATTTTCTTTGAAAAAATATGGTCTCTTTATTTTACCTATATCATGATAGTATGAACTTACCCTAGCAAATAGTCCATTGGCATGTACTGAGTCAGCTGCTGCTTCACTCAAATTACCTACTATAATGCTATGATGATAGGTTCCAGGAGTTTCTAATAAAAGTCTTTTTAATACAGGGTGATTAGGATTAGAAAGCTCTAACATTTTAAATGGTGTTAAAATACCAAATACACTTTCCCATAGTGGAAGTGATCCGATAGTCAATATTGCACAAAAGACTCCATTTATGACCCCGTAAAAACTATCTATTAGTATCTTAGAGAACTCACTATTGTTTATCAAACCTAAACCTAAAATCGTTAATAGATTACTTAAACTCACTAACAAGCCTGCCACAAAAATATTTGATCTTTGATTAGTATTATTTACAGCAAACGCTCCTATAGTTCCTCCTATTAATCCTGTTAGAATGAATGCTGTACTATTGCTATACAATAAAGATAAAAGTACTACCAACACAAGGTTTACAACTATAGCTAGTCTTGTATTTATAAGTATACCTATCAGCATTGTAATTGTGGCAAGAGGCACCACATATGGAGAAATCCCATAAATAGATTTTGAAATTAAATACACTGAAACAAATAATATTAAAAGTAAATATATTTTTGATGGGGAAGAAAATAATTTCTTAGAAAACACAAAAATATATCCAAAAATAAGAGCCTCCGCAATTAAAATAAGTACCCCTACACCTATATAAAGAGAGATGTTTTTATTGCTATGTTCCTTTATCATGCCTGCATCTTTTAAAATTTCATAATGTCTATCAGTTATAGTTTCACCAGCATGAACTATTATATTTCCTCTTTTTATTATTACTTTCTCTACACCTTTTTTTGCCTCTTCAATTTTTTCTTGAGTAGTTTCGGCGTCTAAAAAGCGATTTGGCACTAATGAAGAGTTTACAATATTTATACCTAAAGCTTTAATTTCTTCTTGAAAGTCTAAACCCATAAAGTAGTTTCTAATATTGTTTTTTTCTTTCCCTAACTCCTCAGCTTTTATACCTGAGGACATTACTTGAGTAATCATTTCATATATATAGCTTTCAATATTTTCTAATTCTTTTTTTGGTAATTCTAAAACTAGCATCAATTCTCCATCTGTTAAATTTAATGTGTTTTTAGTTTTTAAGTGTTCAAATTTTTCTTCAATACTTAAATCTTCCATATCCCTATATTGATAAACAAAAGAAAAGAAACCTTCTATTGTCTTTTTTACATCAATTTGAATTGTAGAATTTATTTTTTCTCTAGGTTCTACAGATTCTACAGCTTTCTTAATTAATTTATCAGTTGCCTCTTTATCTTCTATATCTCTTGGAGCTACCAAATCCGTTGTAGCTTCTTGTCCTATATTTATTTCATATTTTTCTGGGGCTAAGGTTATAACTGTACTGGAAAAAACAACAGCAAAGAGCACTCCTGCAAAAATACAACAGCTTATAATTTTTTTATTCAAAATTCTTACCAGTAGAGAATCTCCAAGGTTGTCCATTATATTTTTAAATACATTCATGAGAATTCCTCCTGCTATTAGCTTCTCTTTGGTTGTTTTATACTACTTTCATTATCCTTTTTATTAAATTCATCATATGCTTTTATAATTCTTTGGACTAAATGATGCCTAACAACATCATTTTCATCTAAAAATGCAAAAGAAATACCTTTAACATCTGAAAGTATTTCAATGGCCTCTTTTAAACCTGACTCCTTACCTTTGGGCAGATCAATTTGGGTAATGTCACCTGTAATTATTGCCTTTGACCCTATACCTAATCTAGTTAAAAACATTTTCATTTGTTCTCTCGTAGTATTTTGTGCTTCATCTAATATAACAAAGGAATCATCTAAGGTTCTACCTCTCATATAAGCTAATGGAGCTACCTCAATCATACCTCTTTCCTTGTACTTTAAAAACATTTCTCCTCCAAGGATATCATACAAAGCATCATATAATGGTCTTAAATATGGATCTACTTTTTCCTGTAAATCCCCTGGTAGAAATCCTAAGCTTTCACCTGCCTCAACTGCAGGTCTTGTTAATACTATTCTACTAACTTCCTTATTTTTAAAAGCACATACAGCCATTGCCATTGCCATATATGTTTTACCAGTACCTGCTGGCCCTATACCAAACACTACGTCGTTTTTTCTTATAGCCTCAGCATATTTTTTTTGCCCCAGAGTTTTAGGTTTTATTTGCTTTCCCTTAGCACTAATACATATTACGTCTTTTATAAGAGTACTTATTTCCTCTTCTTTACCTTCACTCAAAAGCTTTATAGTATAATTTATTTTTTGTGAATCCAAATTTTCACCAGAGTTTAGAATCTTAATTAATCTATTCACTAACTCCAAAGCTTTATTAACATTTTCCTCCTGCCCTAGTAACAATATTTCACCTTGTCTTGATACAATACTGATATCATATTTTTCTTCAATAATTTTAATATTCTCATCAAAACTCCCAAAAAGCTCTGAAGTGTAGTCAAACTCATTAATATCAATTCTTTTCTCAACGGGTTTTGTCAAAAAATAGTCCTCCTCATTAGTTATTCTAAAGGTATTATCCTTTTTTCTATTCCTATTTGTTCTAAGGTTTCTATGGTAACAACTGCGCTAATCTTATCTTTTGCTTCAAGAAACTCTAGCCTTTGATCTAGTATTTTCGCATTAACAGGGATTTTATTTATTATTTTTACCATAATCTTTTCTTGTAATGCCTTTTTTGCTACTTCTTTTTCTATACGGGTGCTTTTTTTAATAACTTCATAATATTCCTCTGTTATAATTTCGACAGGTATTTTAAGATTCCTCCACTGGGGGAGTGTTTTATTTCTTTTCTCCATTATAACATTTGTAAAGGGGTTTTCATCAAAACTTAATGAAATTTGACTATTTCCAATTTTAAGAATTCTTCTTTTGTACATATTACCTGTTTTAATATTTTCATGTTTAAGTAGAGCTATTTCATCTTTTTCTTCATAAAAGGTTCTCCCATAAATCTCTCCTAAAGAATGTACATATCTAGTTGGCATATCTTCTCTTTCTATAGCTCCTTTTATAAGAGTCTCACCTTTCTTGACCACACTACCCTTTAAAACTACTGCATCACCACTTTTAGCTACTACTTTTTCTATAATGCCATTTTTTACTGCAACGATATCACAAGGAGTTTTTAAAGGTATCTTTTCTGGTGGAACAACTTTTTCTACAATATCAACTATAGCCTTCGTCCCCTTTAGTTGAATCCCAACCCATGCCAACTCATCTATTTCAATCATTAACCTATTTTCAATATTTTCTGTATCTACATTATACTTATACACACCAGTATACAAGTTGTTTTTCACTAATATATCTTCAATTTTGCTCGTAGGTATTTCGTCATTTCCAACTATTTGTACATCCCATATAAAAGAACTACCTAGAATAATCAAAAAAAGAGAAACGACAAATCCTACTATAAACATTTTTCTTCCTCTGAATTTATGCACAAAAAAAGGATATCCAGTTTTTCTATATATCTTTATCTTACAACCAGCTTTTTTAACAATATGCCTTAGTTCTTTGTATCCATCTAACCCTACCTTTGCCTCTAGGGTTGTATAATCAACTCGCTTAATATCCCATAAGTATACTCCCCTTGATATTGCATAGTTTATAAACTTTTCAAGAGCCAAACCCTCAATCTTAATATAAACATATCCTCGTAAAAAATTCCAAATTTTCACGATTAACATGTGGACACCCCTTTATTCAACAAACTCTATATCCTGGATTAAACCCGTAATTACTATTTCTTCAGTTATAATTGTTTTTATAGAAAGATTTTTTCCCGTTATTCTCACTATACCATTTTTTGTATTAATTCTAATTCTTTGCTTTGAGTACTCCACAATTCCCTTGTGATTTTCAATGTATAGCTGTAAATTACCAATCATGGTAATTCTAGGCAGATCCAATATTATATCTTTGGGAAGCTCTAGCAGCTCTGAAATACTTTCTTTTATTTCTGTTGATTTATCTTTCATAAGAAACTCCCCCCTTATCTAAAGTTTATGCTTTTAAATGTTTAGGTATTACTTTTAATATGTTATAAGTAGTTATTAAGCTTTTACTCCAAAATAAAAGTAGGTGCGAATTAATTCGCACCTACGATAAATCTAAATTTATATTATCTTGAAGAACACTCACATACTAAGATTCTTCGTTCCACGAGACCACTGAAAAAGTCCTCCATTTTGTCATTCTGAATGTAACGAAGTGAAGTGAAGAATCTTGAAAGCTATGCAAATACACAGATTCTTCGTTTCACTCAGAATGACAGGTAGGCAGCTTTATATCCACTCTGTCACTTTCTTAAAGCTTTAGGCTTGCCTAGTACTTCTGACATAATAATACCATTTATTAACTTAGCTTTATTAAATTTTAAATTCACGCCTTTACCTATTTCCCCTTTAGTAATAGGGTCTTTTATAGGTTGTTTTATGAATTCTTTCTTAGGTTCTTCAGTAATATATATTGTGTTTTCAATTTCTTCCTCTTTAATACTACTGGATTCAGTGTACTCACTTTCCTCCACTTTATCTGCATTAGGATCAGATGTTATTTCTTCAATTTGTTTTGATATTGCCTCTTTTACCTCATCAAAGTGTTTTTTTATTGAAAAGCTTTCTTTTGGTTCTGTATTTCTGTTGGTTCTATTATCTCTATTGGTTCTATTATCTCTATTATTTTTATTATCAGAGTTTTTTTTAGACTTCATTAACCCTATAACAAGGAAAAAAAGAATAGGCAGTAATCCCTCTATAAACTCCACTATTTCACACCCTTATTATCAGTTGATAACCTTATAGTTATTCAACTTCCTTTTTAGACATTCAGGCGACCATAGGTGCGCCACTACATATGATCTATTCAACTTCTTTTTTTGTAATATCTTCTGATGAATCAGCTTTTGATATACTATTCCTCATATCAGTATCTGCTTTAACATTTTGTAAATTGTAATAATCCATAACTCCTAATTTACCTTCTCTTAAGGCATGAGCCATAGCCTTTGGTATTTCAGTCTCAGCTTCAACAACCTTAGCACGCATTTCCTGTACAGTAGCTATCATTTCTTGTTCTTTTGCAACAGCCATTGCACGTCTTTCTTCTGCTTTAGCTTGAGCAATTCTCTTATCTGCTTCAGCCTGATCTGTTTGAAGCTGTGCTCCTATATTTCTTCCTACATCCATATCTGCTATATCTATAGATAATATTTCAAATGCAGTTCCAGCATCCAAGCCCTTTGCCAATACCGTTCTAGAAATTAAATCAGGATTTTCTAAAACTGCTTTGTGGTTTTCCGCACTTCCCACTGTGGTTACAATACCTTCTCCAACTCTGGCAATGATAGTTTCTTCTCCTGCTCCACCTACAAGTCTTTCAATATTGGCTCTCACTGTAACTTTAGCCTTTACCATAACCTCTATACCATTTTTAGCTACAGCAGCAATCTTAGGTGTCTCAATAACCTTTGGATTAACACTCATCTGAACAGCACTTAAAACTTCCCTACCTGCTAGATCAATTGCAGCTGCCCTTTCAAATTCCAAAGGAATGTCGGCTCTTTGAGCTGCTATTAATGCATCAGTCACACTATTTACATTACCTCCAGCTAAGTAATGAGCTTCTAGTTTATCAATATTTAATTCTAAGCCAGCCTTAGTTGCCTTTATTAATGGATTTACAATCCTAGATGGTGCAACTCTCCTGAATCTCATTCCTATTAATGTAAATATACCTATCTTTACCCCTGAAAAAAACGCAGTAATCCATAAACCTACTGGAATAAAGCTTAAAATCAATGCTAAAAGTATCAGTACAACAAATGCAATTATTGCAACTCCAATTAAACCTTCCATATATAATCCTCCCTTAGTTAATTTTTCTTACTACTATTCTTCTACCTTCTACTTTTACTATCTTAATCCTATCATCCTTTTGAATAAAATCACCTTCTGTTACAACATCCACTTTTTCATCCTTTATTAAAGCAGTACCAGAAGGTCTTAAAGAAGTTAATGCTGTTCCTTCAAGGCCTAAAAGCTCTCCCTTATGAACAATCGAACTAAAGCCTTGGTTTTTATTTAACTCTGTTCCTAAAATTATCCTGTCAAAATATTTATTCCTTGGGGCATATTTTAATAACAGTATAGCTACTACTATTGTGGCTAAAAATGCTATTATTAAAGAAGTAATCCCTAAAGCTATAGAATTTGAAGCTAGTACTATACTACTAATTATACATATAGCTCCCCCAATTCCGGGAGCACCAAAGCCTGGTACTATTGCTTCCATTATTAACAAGATAATCCCTACAATAAATATAAGTATAATTGTCATACTAGCATTACCAGATAGCATGCTTCCGCTAAAGAAGATAGTAAATGCAATTATTGATATTGTCCCACCTACACCAAAACCTGGGGTTAAAAACTCAATTATCAAACCTATAAATCCTAAGCTTAATATTATTGGTAGTGCAAAAGAGCTAGATACCAACTGTGCTAACTTTACCTTAAAGTTTTGTGGGGTATTAATTAATTTAGTATAATCCACCCCAAAATTATCTAAGATTTCTTCATATGTATCTCCAACAAAATCAGTAAATCCTAAGCTTTTAGCTTCATTAGTTGTTAGATTTAAAAGTTCTCCCTCTTTAACTATGTACTGACCTTCTACTAAGTAGTCAGGTATCTCTATGCGCTTATCAGCCATAGCTTCTACAATCCTAGGATCCCTTCCTCTTCTTTCTGCTGTAGACCTTAACTCACTTTTCCAATAGGAAAGTGTTTTTTCAGTATTGGGAATAGTCTCAGCTGAGCCAATTGTACTTCCATTTGCCATAGCTATATTTTCTGATGCTATGGTCAATAAAACTCCTGCTGATTCAGCCCTATTGTTTACAAAAGAAATAGTATGTAATGAAGTATTCATAATCATATCTCTTATTTTAGTAGCCTCATTTACCATTCCACCTAGGGTGTCTATTTCAAAGATTATAGTAGTAGCGCTAGGATCATTCTCTGCCTTTTGAACAGAAGCTTTTACAAACTCAGTAGAAGCTGGATTTATCTCTCCATTTATAGGAATGACGTACACATTTCCCGTTGCTTCTTCACTAGCATTTGCATATGGTAGCATCATACAAATTAGCAAGATTACCAAAACAATTATTTTAAATCTTCCCTTTTTCAACTCTATTTCACCTCCCCTAATAATAGTATAATACACATTTAATATTAATACCAAACAATTATTTTTTTAAAAAAGTTAGAATAGGTACGAATAAATTCGCACCTACGAAGTTATATTTTATTTTTTATAATTCTATATTAGCTATTATTGGAAAATGATCTGATTCATTCGTATCTATAACATTATATTTATTTACTTTAATATCAGGACTTACAAAAATATAATCTATTTTTGATTTAATTATTAAACCCTCATAGGTATTTTTAAAGTGCTCTCTTTTTCCTTGAGATGAATCTACCATCAAGGTTTTTATTGAGTTCATTTCCTCATTATTTTCCTTACTATTAAAATCCCCTACTATAATAGTTTTTGTACCTAGAAATTTAATATACTCTGATATTGTTTTTACTTGTTTTGTTCTTTCTTGTTTTGTAAGACCTAAATGAGTCACTAAAAAATTCATATCCTTACCATCTATCTTTATTTCAGCTCTAAGAAGTCCTCTTTTTTCTTTAAAGCCTGGCATATGAACATTCTCAAAACTCTTTATTGGATATTTACTTAAAATAGCATTGCCATATTCCATACCCATTACTTCAATATTACTACCAAAAGCATAGTACATTCCAAGCTCAGACGCCATTAGCTTAACTTGATTTTTAAACTGGGTTCTATAGACATTTTTATCTACCTCTTGTAGCCCTATAATATCAGCTTGATTATCCCTTATTGTATCAGTTATATTATCTAGAGTGTCTGCACCTAGACTATTTTTTCCATGATGAATATTGTAACTCATTACCCTTATATGGCTGTTACCTGAAATTTTGTTTTTAGTGATAGCTGTATTAAAATCAATTATTTTAAAATCGTTCATCTTAAACACATCTTCTCTTTCAGTACCAGGAAAAAGCACTATGGAAATATCATCTGCGTCATTTATATAATCAGAATTTATAATATAAGTGTTTTTAATTCTACCATTATATTTTTCTAAAGAGTAATAATCTTGATAAATACCTGCCATAAGTTTATTTTGTTCATCATAAATTTCAAGATAAATCTTTTCCATATTTGACGGAGCATATACCTTTATAATATTAACCCCATTATCATTTTTTATCATTCTCATAAATACTTCTTCTTCTGAAAAAACTTTAGAGGTATAGGAGAATCCTAATAAAAAGAAACATATAAAAACTAAAATCATTAGTCCTTTTTTCACCAAATCTCCCCCTCCCAAAATATTCTGATACTTTAATTATATCATAGGCCTATATACTTATGCTTATAGCATTATTTTCCACTAAAAAAGACCTAATGTACACATTAGGTCTTAGATTTATACTATTGTAAAAACTGTCTTACTACTTTATTAACAAGCTTACCATCAGCTCTGCCTTTTATCTTAGGCATTAAAGCCGACATAACCTTACCCATATCCTTAGGACTATTTGCTCCTACTTCATCAACCACTTGGCTAACAATCTTAGTTACTTCTTCTTCAGTAAGTTGCTGAGGTAAGTAATCCATTAGTATGTCAATTTCTGCCTTAGCTTCATTTACCAAATCTTCTCTTCCGCCCTTGGCAAATTCATCAATGGCATCTCTCTTTTGCTTTACCTGCTTAGATAAAATCTCTATTACAGCTTCGTCATCTAATTCAACTCGTCTATCGACTTCTATCTGTTTGATAGCTGCTCTAGCCATTGTTATAACAGATTTTCTAAGCTGTTGTTTCTCCTTCATAGCTATTTTAAGATCATTCATTAATTTGTCTTTGAGGGACATTTAACACACCTCTTTTAGTATTTCTTAACATTCTTTCTTCTAGCAGCCTCTGCTTTTTTCTTACGCTTCACACTAGGCTTCTCATAATGCTCCCTTTTTCTTACTTCTGATAAAACTCCAGACTTAGCACATGAACGCTTAAATCTACGAAGAGCACTTTCAAGAGTTTCGTTTTCTCCAATTTTTACCTCTGACATGAATTCTCCCTCCCTCCGCTAGCAATCTTGTGCTGAGTTTATAGTAAAATTCATACTATATAACCACCCAAGAACCTGCATAATACTATGTCATTATACATTAAAACAATAAGTTGTGCAACTTTTTTTTAGCCTGGAGGCCATTGCAACGCTCTACCTCCCAATAAATGAAAATGGAGATGATCTACTGTTTGACCCCCTAATTCACCACAATTATTCACAATCCTATATCCTTCTTCACTAAGCCCTAGCTCATTAGCAATATTCTTTATAGATACATGAATATGACCTAGTAGATTAGAATGTTCCTTAGTAATCTCATTCATAGATTTTATATGAAATTTAGGTATAATAACCACATGAGTTGGAGCCTGCGGACTAATATCATAAAATGCTAAAATATATTCATCTTCATATACTTTCTTAGAAGGAATTTCATTAGATATAATTTTGCAAAATATACAATCAGACATTTAAAAATTCACCTCCTTTAAAAGATAAAACAATTGTCACATATTTATATTTCCACATAAAAGAAAAAACTCCTGCCTATATAAGGAAAACTTCATTCTCTTTATAGGATTTCCCCTAGTATAAGATCATCTTGTAACTCCATTAACCTTACTTTAAGAAGTTTCCCCTTTAAATCGTCTTCACTATTAGCTAATACGCGTATATAGTTATCTGTATGACCTTCGTATTTATTACTCTTTTTTTCAAGCTTTGCTTCAAATAATACTTCTTTAACTTCATTAATAAACAGTTTATTATAATTAATCATACTATCTTGGGCTAACTTAAGGAGTTTTTCACTTCTTGTATTTTTTATAGAGGAAGAAACTTGATTTGAAAAGTTTACTGCCGGAGTCCCTTTTCTAGGAGAATATTTAAATACATGAACTTGACTAAATTGAATTGTATTAACGAACTCTAGGGTTTTTTCAAACTCTTCCTCTGTTTCACCAGGAAAACCTACCATTATATCAGTAGTTATAGATACCCTAGGGATATACTTTCTAATTCTATCAACAATTGTACTATATTCTTCTGTAGTGTATTTTCTATTCATTCTTTTTAAAGTTTCATTACAACCACTCTGAAGGGATAGGTGAAAGTGGGGACAAACTTTATTATATTTAATCAAGTGGGCAAGAAAGTCTTCTGTCATAATAGTTGGTTCAATTGAACTTAATCTAATTCTTTCAATTCCTTCAATAGATTGGATTAAATCAATAACATCAATCAAAGAAATTTCTCCTAAATCCTTACCATAAGATGCCACATGAATTCCAGTTAGTACAATTTCTTTAAAGCCATTTTGAGCCAATCTCTTTACTTCATTAGCTATAGCTTCTATTTTTCTACTGCGAATAGGTCCACGAGCATATGGTATTATACAGTATGTACAATATTGATTACAGCCTTCTTGAATTTTCAAATAAGCTCTAGTTTTACCTTTTACTTCTGCTATACTTAGATCCTCAAACTCTTTAATCTTCATAATATCATTAACACCATTGATTTTAATATGTTCTTCATTCATAGCTTTCTCAACATGCTCTAAAATTCTATTTCTATCATTTGTACCCAGGATTATATTTACACCTTCAATAGATAAAACTTCATCAGGAGCTGTTTGTGAATAGCATCCTACTACTGCTACTATTGCATTAGGATTTATTCTTTTTGCTCTTCGGATAAATTGTCTGGATTTTCTATCTCCTAGATTTGTAACAGTACATGTATTTATAACATATACATCTGCCTTTTCTTCAGTGTTTACAATTGAATATCCAGCTTTTTCAAATATTTCTCCCATCGCTTCAGTTTCATACTGATTTACTTTACATCCTAAGGTATAGAATGCCACACTTCTCATTTAATTGCCTCCTAAATCACCTAATTCATACATAACAATGGTTAAGGCTGTAAAGCCAGCAGTTTCTGTTCTCAATATTCTTGGGCCTAATGAAACAGGAGTTATTTTAGACTCTATTGCTTTTTGAATCTCATCCTTCTCAAATCCACCTTCTGGTCCAATGACTATAGCTACACTCTTTGCATTCTCTACAGTTTTTAATACAGATTTTATACCATTGTTTTTTTCCTCTTCATATGGGATAATTACCACATCATAATCTTCAACCTTATTAATCATTTCGTCATAAGTCATAGGCTTTAATATTTTAGGTATTATCCCTCGTCTACATTGCTTAGCAGCTTCATCAGCTATTTTTTGCCACCTATCAAGCTTTTTATCTTCAGATTTTTTATCTTTTAATTGCACTATAGTTCTATCAGTGATAATAGGTACTATTTTATTTATTCCGATTTCAGTACATTTTTGAATAATAAGCTCCATTTTACTGGATTTAGGTATCCCTTGAAAAAGTACTACATCAATAGGAGGTTCACTTGCAGAGCATCTTTTTTCAAGAATCTTAACTTCTACCTGGTTTTTCTCCATAGAAGCTATCTTGCAAATATACTCCACATTTGCTTTATCACAAACTTCAACCTCATCTTCTTCTTTTAACCTTAGTACTCTTCCTATATGCTTAACATCTTCCTTATCATCTATAATTATATATCCTTGATCCTCTAAAATATTATCTTTATCTACAAAAAATCTATTCATAAACTTTATCTTCCTTTAATGTAGATACAATGGCTGCCCATTCACCCATTCTTTTTGTCTCTAAAATTTCAAAACCATTCTCTACCAAAGAATTTTCTACCTCTTCTATTTTTTCAAGTATAATTCCAGATGAAATAAATATCCCACCTTTTTGGAGATAATTGGGGACATCTTTAGCAAGAAGCTTTATTATATCTGCTATTATATTTGCAACAATTACATCTGCCCTACCTTTTACAACATCCATCAAATTACCCTTTTTTATTTCAACCTTATCCTCTACATTATTATCTACAACATTTCTTTTGGATACCTCTGCAGCTACACTATCCATATCTACACCTATAACCTTTTTAGCACCTAGTTTAGCAGCAGTTATAGACAATATACCACTTCCACATCCGATATCAAAAACTGTTGAGTTTTCATTTACATATTTTTCCAGTTGCTGGGCACACATCATAGTGGTTTCATGGGTACCAGTTCCAAAAGCCATTCCTGGATCAAGTTCTATAATTAATTCTCCTTGATTAGGTGTATATTCCTCCCATGTAGGTTTAATTACTACGTATTCACCTATTTTTTTAGGTTTATAGTATTTTTTCCAAGCATTTTCCCAATCCTCTTCAAATACTTCAGAGGTTGTTACTTCTCCCATCCCTATATCTAAATTATATGAAGGAATTTTTTCTACATTGTCTTTTATAAGCTCTATCTTATCTAAAAGATCCTCTCCTTGAGGAAGATAAGCTTTAACAATAGCGCCATCAAACTTTTCTTGTAGTAAAGACTCGTCAATATAATCCCAATTTTTCATATCTTTGTCCTTAAAAATCAGATCATTGGAATCCTCTATTACAACCCCTCCTACACCTGCGTCATACAAAATATTTGATACTGCCTCCACCGCTTCTGTTGTGGTTTTAATCTTAATTTCTATCCATTTCATCAATAAAACCTCCATATTTTTGAGGATTTTTCATGTGTTATTATACCCTATGAAAATGAAAATTACCAAATAAATGTTTAAATTCCTAAAATAAGCACCCAGTATACTGGGTGCCCTGCATTATTACTCTAGGTACGAATGAATTCGTACCTACTTGGTTTATATACCAAATATATCTTTTACCTTACCGAAAAAGGATTTTCTTTGTTGGTGGATATCTTCACCCATTATGTCTGCAAACTGCTTAAGTAAATCCTTTTGTTTATCATTTAATTGCTTAGGTATCTCAACTACAACCTTAACATATAAATCTCCTCTACCATAACCGCGTAGCATAGGTATTCCTTTTCCTTTTAATCTAAAAACAGTACCACTTTGAGTACCCTCAGGTATTTTATACTTGATCTTTCCATCTAAAGTAGGTATAACAAGTTCATCTCCTAAAGTAGCTTGAACAAAGGTTATTGGTATTTCACAAATAAGATCGTTTCCATCTCTTTGGAATATCCCATGAGGTTTAACTCTTATAACAATATATAAATCTCCCTTAGGACCACCCTTTGAGCCTGGCTCTCCTTCACCTCTTAATGGTAGCACCGTACCAGTATCCACACCTTGGGGGATTTTAATATTCATTTTCTTATTTTTTAGAGTTTTTCCAGTGCCATCACATTTATCACAAGGACTTTCTATTATAGTTCCTTCTCCATTACAAACATCACAAGGTTTAACATTTACAAATTGACCTAAAGGAGTTCTTTGTGCATATCTAACCTCACCAGAACCATTACACTTAGAACATGTTTTTTTAGAAGTACCTGATTTAGCACCAGAACCATGGCAAGCATTACATTCCTCGTGCCTTGTAAAACTAATTTCTTTGTCCACTCCAAAAGCAGCTTCCTCAAAGCTTATAGATACCTCATACTTTATATCCGCACCTTTTTGAGGACCAGATCGTTTACGTCCACCAGAAAAGCCTCCACCGAACATATCAAATATATCTCCAAATATATCATCAAACCCGCCAAATCCACCAGAGAAACCATCATATCCACCTTGTCCATTACCATTTACTCCTGCATGACCAAACTGATCATACTTTGCCTTCTTATTTGAATCTCCTAGGACTTCATAGGCTTCATTTAACTCCTTGAACTTGTTTTCTGCTTCCTGATCTCCTGGATTTTTATCAGGGTGATATTTCATAGCCAATTTTCTATAGGCCTTCTTTATAGTTTGTTCATCAGCATTTTTTTCTACTCCCAATACTTCATAATAGTCTCTTTTTGACAATCTTCTCACCGCCTTTCCTAATAGGTTTTGTGAGAAACCATAGAATAATTATATTCAATTACTTTATAAAATTCAAGTTTCGATTTACAATTGCAAGGCACCCTTTTGGGTGCCCAAGCAATATTTTACTTATCTTCATCATCTACTACTTCGTAATCAGCATCTACCACATTATCATCATCTTTTTTCTCTTCACTACCAGTAGCATCCTGAGGATTCTCTTGCTCCTGTGCAGCAGATTGCTCATACATTTTTTGAGATAGAGTATGGAAAGCAGTTGTTAGTTCTTCTGTAGCTGTTTTAATTTCTTCTACATTATCACCTTCCATAGCTTTTTTAAGCTTTTCAAGAGCTGATTCAACCTTAGTCTTTTCATCAGCACTTATTTTGTCTCCAACTTCTTTAAGAGCCTTTTCAGTCTCATAAACCATAGAATCAGCCTTGTTCTTAATTTCAATTCCTTCTTTTTTCTTCTTATCTTCTTCTGCATGTTGCTCTGCTTCTTTAACCTTTTTCTCTATTTCTTCATCACTTAAGTTTGATGAAGCTGTGATTGTTATCTTTTGCTCTTTACCTGTTCCTTTATCCTTAGCACTAACATGTACTATACCGTTAGCATCAATATCAAAAGCAACTTCTATTTGAGGAATTCCCCTAGGTGCAGGTAGTATTCCACTAAGCTGGAACCTTCCTAATGTAATATTATCAGAAGCCATTTGTCTTTCACCTTGTAGTACATGAATATCTACAGCTGTTTGATTATCAGCAGCTGTTGAGAATACCTGACTTTTTTTAGTAGGTATAGTAGAGTTTCTTTCAATTAGTTGTGTAAATACTCCTCCTAAGGTTTCAATTCCCAAAGATAGGGGCGTTACATCAAGAAGTAATACATCTTTAACTTCACCTGTTAGCACTCCTGCTTGAACAGCTGCACCAATAGCAACACATTCATCAGGGTTAATTCCTTTATGAGGGTCTTTACCAGTTAATTTCTTTACTGCCTCTTGTACAGCAGGAATTCTTGTTGATCCACCTACAAGAATAACTTTTTCAATATCTGAAGAACTAAGCCCAGCATCTTTTAACGCCTTTCTTAATGGTTCCATAGATGACTCTACAAGATTAGAAGTTAATTGGTCAAATTTAGCTCTTGTTAAATCTATATTTAAGTGTAGAGGACCATCAGCTGTAGCAGTAATAAAAGGCAAATTAATATTTGTAGTTTGAACACTAGATAGTTCTTTTTTAGCCTTCTCTGCTGCCTCTTTAAGTCTTTGAAGAGACATTTTATCTTTTCTTAAATCTACACCATTTTCTTTTTTAAAGGAATCAGCTAAAAAGTTCATAACAACTTCGTCGAAATCATCTCCACCTAAATGGTTATTTCCATTAGTTGATAAAACCTCAAAAACTCCATCTCCAAGTTCTAGGATAGATACATCAAAAGTACCTCCACCAAGGTCAAAGACCATGATTTTATGACTTCCTGTATCTTTATCTAAACCATATGCTAAAGATGCTGCTGTTGGTTCATTTATAATTCTTTTAACTTCTAATCCAGCTATCTTTCCTGCATCTTTAGTTGCCTGTCTTTGACTATCAGAAAAATACGCAGGAACAGTAATTACTGCCTCTGTAACCTTCTCACCTAAGTAAGCCTCAGCATCTGTCTTTAACTTCATTAAAAGCATAGCAGAAATATCCTGAGGGGTATAATCTTTACCCTCTATTGTAACCTTATGGTCAGTACCCATATGTCTTTTTATAGAACTAATAGTTTTGTCAGGGTTTGTTATAGCTTGTCTTTTAGCTGTTTCTCCAACTAATCTTTCTCCACTTTTTGTAAATGCAACTACTGAAGGTGTTGTTCTATTTCCTTCTGCATTAGGAATAACAACTGGTTCTCCACCTTCTAAAACAGAAACACATGAATTTGTTGTTCCTAAATCTATTCCAATTATCTTACTCATTTCACAATTTCCTCCTTATTTAAAATGTTTTTTAATTTTAATTAGTTTGATACCTTTACCATGCTTGGTCTTATAACTTTACCATTTAAAGTATACCCCTTTTGGAATACATCAATTACAGTATTAGACTCATAGTCTGGATTGTTTTCTTGCAATACAGCATGATGAAAATTATGATCAAAAGGTTCTCCTAAAGCAGGTATTTCTGTTACACCATTTTTGATTAGTATATCTAAAAATTGTTGTTGAATCATTTCAACTCCCTTTAAAAGAGATTCACTTTCACCTTCATTACTACTAGATTCAAAAGCCCTATCAAAATTATCTATAATAGGCAGCAATTCCAGAACAAGTTTTTCATTTGCATAATTATATATATCACTTTTTTCTTTTTCTACTCTCTTTTTAAAGTTCTGAAAGTCTGCAGATAATCTTAAATATTTATTATTCAATTCCTCATTTTCTGCTTTTATTGTTTCTAACTTTTCTATAAATTCTTCGTCTAATATTTCTTGGGATTGCTCATTAAATATTTCCTTATTTGCTTCTAAATTACTATCTACTGTTTCTTCAGATTCTTTATCCATATCTTTTTCATTAATTTTTTTTGCCATATATATCACCACCTTTAAAAATGTATAATCTATTATAATAGTCTATAACTATTTCAAACTTATTTCTCCACTGTGCCTTTAAGGATATTAGTCAAGCTCTTTGTCATAAAATCCACTACAGATACAATATTATCATAGTCCATTCTCGTAGGACCTATAACCCCTATTTTTCCAACTACTCTTCCGTTGAACTTATAGGTTGCAGTAACAAGACTACACTCTTTCATTTCCTGATAAGTATTTTCTTTACCAATAGTTATATCTACACCGTCCTTACGATCAATAAGCATATGAGTAATATAATCTTTTTGATCTAGCATAGACATAAACTCTCTAGCTTTATTTATATTATTGTACTCTGGTAAATTGAAGATATTTGTTAACCCATCTAAATAAAGGTGAACACTAACTAGCTCTTCTAAAGTGGTCATAAAAGCTGGAACCACTCTTTCAATAATATTATTGAAGTTTCTCATCTCATCTCTAAGCTCTTCAATAATATTACTAGCTGTAATTGTGTCAATGGCCAAACCCTTTAATTTAACATTAAGCATCTTAGATATTTTTTGTAGAGTATCAAAGCTATAGGATTCATTTACTTTAAGTATAGTATTTTTTACTACATCAGATTCTGAAACAATAACAAGTAAAATATTGTTTTCATTTATTGGAACAAGTTGTATATGTTTCAATCTACTTTGCTTAAACTGTGGAGATAAAACCACAGATGTTAACTTTGTTATTTGAGAAAGGATTTTTGAAGTCTGCAAAAATGAATGCTCTAATTCTCCCAACTTATCTGCAAAACTATTTTGTATAGCTGCTTTATGTTTTTTATTTAAACTATTTATACTCATAAGATTATCAACGTATAGTCTATAACCCTTATCTGAAGGAATTCTCCCCGCAGAAGTATGCGGTTGTTCCAGAAATCCAAGATCTTCTAAATCAGCCATCTCATTTCGTATAGTCGCAGAGCTTATTCCTAAGTCATATTTTTTAGCAAGTGTTCTAGAACCTACTGGCTCTGCAGTTGTAATAAAGTCCTTAATTATGGCCTGTAGTATTCTTAGTTTTCTATCTCCCAGTTCCATAATATCAGCTCCTATTGTTAGCACTCGCTTTTATTGAGTGCTAATTATTTATGATTTAAAATTATCATTAAAGCGATACTTTGTCAATAATTAATTGCAATTTTTTTGCTAATTTACACAGAATTTTTGCCCTTCTCGTCCAACAGAAATTCTGCAAACACTTTATTTGACAAATCATGTCCCTTTGAAGTTAACGCTATATTAGTATCAGTTACTCTTAGCAAACCTTTTTCTTCCAAGTTTTTTAGTTTCATAGAGTATATCTCCATAGGGCTCTTTCCATATAATTTAGTAAATTCATTTATATTAATCCCTCTAATTCTTCGTAATCCTAAAAACATTGTTTCTTCTATTTGTTCTTTTAAAGAATTTTTATATTCAAATACCTTTGGACTCCTATTTTCATTAAGAGTATTTATATATGTAGCTAGATGTTCTTCATTTGAAAATCTTTTTTGATGTAAATAAGAGTGGGCACTAAGGCCAAAACCAAGGTATTCTTCATTATTCCAATAGATATTATTGTGTATACATTCCTTGCCTTCAATAGCAAAGTTTGATATTTCATAATGATTATAATTATTAGCTTCTAAATAATTGATTGTTTTATAATACATAAGTCTATCATTTTCCTCAGAAGGCAGATTTAATTTACCATCTTCATACAGCTTTCCAAAAGTAGTGTTTTCTTCAACCTTTAAGCTATACGCTGAAATATGTTCTGGCTTTAGGGCTATAGTCTTTAACAAGGTTTCATTCCAATCCGCAAGAGTCTGATCTGGTATTCCAAACATTAAATCAACATTTATATTTTCAAATCCAAACTCTCTGGCAATAAAAAAGCTTTCCTCAAACTCTTGAGAGGTATGAATCCTACCTAGTTTTTTAAGCAAAGAATTTTGCCATGCTTGTAATCCTATACTTAGCCTATTTATTCCACTGGCATGATAAAATTTTATTTTTTCTTTATTAAGAGTTCCAGGATTACTTTCTATTGTAAATTCCATATCACTTTTTAAATTGATTATTTTATAAAGAGCCGCTATAATTTTTTCCATACATTCTACGGAGATTAGAGAAGGAGTCCCCCCTCCTATAAATACTGATTTTACAGAATAGTTCTTTACTGTTTCTTTGTAGTTTAACATTTCTTTTATGAGAGCTGAAACATATTGTTCTACTATATCTTCATCTATCTCCACAGAACAAAAATCACAGTAATTACACTTTCTTATACAAAAGGGTATATGTATATAAATTCCTATTTCCTTCATTAAATTCACCTCTACCTAAAAACAACTCCCTTAAAGGGAGCTATTTTTTATCATCGTATTTCAAGACTGCCATAAAGGCTTCTTGAGGCACTTCTACTGATCCTAATTGTCGCATCCGTTTTTTTCCTTCTTTTTGTTTCTCTAATAGCTTTCGCTTTCTGGAAATGTCTCCACCATAACATTTTGATAGTACGTCTTTTCTTAAAGCACTTATAGTCTCCCTAGCGATTACTTTATTGCCAACAGAAGCCTGAATAGGCACAGCAAACATATGTCTTGGTATGACCTCTTTAAGTTTTTCGCATATCATTCTTCCTCTTGATTCAGCCTTACTTTCATGGACTACGATGCAGAAGGCATCCACAGTCTCTTTATTAAGTAATATATCAAGCTTTACTAGTTTTGATTGTTTATACCCTTTAAGTTCATAATTAAAAGAACCATATCCTCTTGTTTTAGATTTTAGGGCATCAAAGAAGTCATAGATCACTTCATTTAATGGAAGTTCATAATTAAGAGATACTCTTTTAGTATCTATGTACTCCATATTTTTCATATTCCCTCTTCTTTCCTGACAAAGCTCCATAATATTTCCTACATAATCATTAGGGACTAATATATTTGCATCTACTATAGGCTCTTCCATCTGACTAATCTCTGTTACTGGCGGTAGATTTGTAGGATTTTGTATCATCAATACTTCTCCATCAGTTTTAGTTACTCTATATATAACACTAGGTGAAGTTGTAATTAAATTTAAATCAAATTCTCTTTCTAATCTTTCTTGAATAATCTCCATATGCAATAATCCTAAAAATCCGCATCTAAAACCAAACCCTAAAGCTACAGAGGTTTCTGCTTCAAATTCTAGAGCTGCATCATTTACTTGGAGTTTTTCTAAAGCATCTCTAACATTCTCATATTTTTCTCCTTCAGCAGGGTAAATACCACAGTAAACCATAGGAATCGCCTTCTTATAGCCTGGAAGAGCGTTTGTAGCAGGAGCAGTTGCACTAGTTATAGTATCTCCAACTCTGGCATCCTTTACATTTTTAATACTTGCTGTTATATATCCAACATCTCCTGCCTTTAATTCATCAACAGGAATGGGTGCAGGTGTAAAAACACCCACTTCATTAACTTCGAATTTCTTCCCTGTAGCCATCATTAATATTTTGTCTCCAGGCTTAACAGATCCTTCTACTATTCTTGTATAAGAAACAACACCCCTATAGCTATCATAGTAAGAGTCAAATATTAAAGCTTTCAAAGAAGCGTCCACATCTCCTGTTGGAGGTGGAATATGCTTTATTATAGCTTCTAAAACCTCTTCAACATTTTTACCCTCTTTAGCAGAAATCAATGGTGCATAGCTGGCATCAATTCCTATTATATCTTCTATTTCCTCTTTTATTTCATCAGGTCTTGCACTTGGTAAATCAATTTTATTTATTACTGGCATAATTTCTAAATCTTGATCAATAGCCATATAAACATTTGCCAATGTTTGTGCTTCAACACCTTGAGCGGCATCAACTACAAGTACAGCCCCTTCACAAGCTGCCAAGCTTCTTGATACTTCATATGTAAAATCCACATGTCCAGGTGTATCTATAAGATTTAATATATATTCCTCTCCAGATTTATCCTTATAAATTAAACGGGTAGTTTGAAGCTTTATAGTTATTCCTCTTTCTCTCTCTAAGTCCATACTATCTAGTATTTGTTCTTTCATTTCCCTTTGAGTAAGCAATCCTGTTTTTTCAATCAATCTATCTGCAAGTGTAGATTTGCCATGATCAATATGGGCTATAATACTGAAATTCCGAATTTTATTTTGACGATTGCTGGGCATCTACTAGTCCTCCTTTTTACTTCTAAAATAATATTCATCATTATACCATAAATAAGTACAAATGACATAGAGAGTCTTAACTTTATAAAAAATAATAAGAACCGAGTACAAACCCGATTCATACCAAATATAATCAAAGCCTATATTAGTCTGAATAAGCCAAGAATGTTAAAATAAGATTCTTCTCTACCACTCAGTATGTCAACTATAGCACTCTTATTTCATTTTTGTCATCCTGAATGAAATGAAGGATCTTTCTTCTTCGTCTTTTAACCTTCATTTTTAATAAATTGATTTTTTTGTTCTTTTAATGTTTCTATAAATACTTCAACTTCTTTTTTTAGATAGCCCACAGTTTCTCTAATCTTTTTTTCGTCAACTTGAAAACTCTCACCACAAAAATATACTTGGTGAATGTCTTGATTTAATCTTTCATATTGAAACACTCTTGGTCCTTCTACTAGCATCATACTCCTAAATGAATTATCAACTTGGATAATTCCCACCACCATCAAAGATAAAATCAATACTATACAAAATGATTTCTTTCCCCATTTACTTTTATTGGTTTTTAAAGCTTCTTTTCTTTCTACTCTACTCATAATATCACCAATAAGTATTTTTAACTTATACCTGGTATTTTATACATAAAAAAAGGAAGACTTATCGCCTTCCTTTTTTTACTATAGGTACAAATGAATTCGTACCTACTTGAGTTAAAATAATTTAAATTTTAGGTTTTCCGTAGGCATGAATTCATTCGTGCCTATTTGAGTTAAAGATAATTTAAATTTTAGATTTACTGTAGGTGCGAATTCATTCGCACCTATTTTCACTTTTTAATCTCCTGTATTATTTTTTCTAAAATCTCTGCTAAATAATCAGATGTTCTAACAGCTTCATCAATAGTGTTGGCAGTATCTCCAACCTCTATTAAAGCATAATAATCTGAATAATATTGATTAAATTTATATTCCTTAGGAATAGGTTTTTTTGCAAGTCCTGGATAAAGCTCATCACTTTTAGCTTTAAAATATTCTGCAAAGGTCATTAATTCTTCTGCATTTTCATTCCCTTTACCTACAACAATGGAAAACTTAGCAACTTTTTCATTATTTATTGTTATATAGCTATTTTTTCTTGCTTTTTCATTATCTAGTGCTGCATCTCTATGTATATCTAGTATTATTTTAAGTGATGAATTTTCTTTCAAGTTGGTTTTTAAAGTTTCTTGACCTCTAATATATGATTGATTATATGAAGGATAATCATGTAAAGTCTTGTCATGTACCACATTAAAACCTTTACTTTTCAATTGTTTTGTTAACTTCTCACCAACTGCTCTGACTGTATATTTTTCATTAAGGGAATGAAAATTTCCCACTTTCTCAGGCAGATAGGATTCAGTTCCATGAGTGTGGTAAATCAATATTATAGGCTCAGTATTAGATAACTGAACTTTGTTAGGCATCTTTATTGGAGATGTTACAACTTCTATATTGGATGGATTTTCTTCAATTGGTGTATCTACAGTAGTTGATGCAGGCTGATCTTGATCTTCACTTCCCACTATGAGATCTCCTTCTGTTTCTTCAGAATCTTCATTTACAAACATTATTTCTCGTTCATCTGTATGGGTTTCAAATTCTTCATTTGTAAAATCATAGCCTACCTCTGAAAAATCATCGTCTACTTCTCCAAGCACCGGAATTTGAGCCCTTAACAAAGATCTAGGATCTTGATAATCAAATTTTATAACCTTACCTAAAGCATATTTATATAGTGTAGGATAACTATCATCCCCATGTTCTAGAATATAGTTTACTTCCATAGCCGGTATTGTCTTATTTAGTATTAAAACAAATAACCTATTTCTATCATTATCATTATTCACAGTAATAAGGTTGTCCGACTCTCCCATACTTTTTGCCTGGACAAATACTAGACTAGAATTTATATCTAACACTTGAAAAGCCATAAAACACATAAAACAAGTAATAATAATGTATATCCATTTATAATATTTTCTTATATCAATCACTGTAAACTTCATACTCTACGCACCTCTCTTCTGCTTCTCCTTATGTTGAACAATACTATAAAATTATATGAGAGATGAGTTGATTATATGATTATTCTTTTAAATTATTGTAAATATCTATTTACATCTTTTAAATCTATTCCAGGATGCACAGAAATATTTATAGCATTGGCTATAACTTGAGATATATCTACTATTATTTTATCTATGTCCTTAGTTGTAACAATAACATTTGCACTATAAGGGTCTAATACCTCTCTAATCAAATGATATTTTTCTTCCTCTGAAATTCCTTTTAACATATTATAAAATTCAGATCCTTTATTAGCCTGTTTTGCAAAGCTATCTACTACCAATCCTATAGTATCGTTTGCCAGTGTAGCCGCATCTACTACAGTTGGAACTCCAATAGCAAAAACGGGGATTCCCAATGTTTCTTCACTTAATTCTTTTCTTTTATTCCCTACCCCAGAACCTGGATGTATTCCTGTAGTTGCAATCTGAATAGTAGTATTTACTCGTTCCATTTTTCGAGAGGCTAAAGCATCAATGGCAATTACCATATCAGGCTTAGTTTTTTCCACTACACCCCTGATTATTTCAAATGTTTCAATACCAGTTGTCCCCATTACACCAGGAGATATTGCACTTAATGATGTCATTGACGCATCTTCTGTTTTTCCGTATATTTCAAACATATGCCTTGTTACAAAAACCTTTGAGACTACTTGAGGACCTAATGCATCAGGAGTTATATCCCAATTTCCTAAACCTACAACAAGAGTTTTAAGATTTTTTTTCTTAGGTAATAAATTTACCAATTCTTTAGCCAATAACTGACTAACTTTATCTTTAAGGTCTGGGTCTGCCTTTTTTAAGCCCGGTGATTCCAGGGTTATATAACTCCCTTTAGGCTTTCCCATTATTTCACTACCCTGTTGATTTAAAACAACTACTCTAGTTACAGTTGCAAAATCTTCTTCTATTTGTTTTACTTCTACTCCTGGAATTTCTTGCTCTTTTTCTTCTCTATATAATTCCCTTGTCTCTAAAGCTAAGTCTGTTCTTATTCTAAACATTTATTCCACCTCCTATTTAGAAATAGTCTTTACTTTTTTTACTCTTTTATGTAAAATGAAACCAATATTAACAGGTTAAGAAAAATATGAATAAATTAGATTCTAACTGGACATAAAAGAGATAGGAGTTTAAGTTTTCTCTTGCTTTTTAATATCAATCGTGATAAAATAACTTTTGTTGAACTGGGTATAAGGGGGTGAATTGATTGGCTAATATAAAATCTGCAAAGAAAAGAATTAAAGTTATTCAAAACAAGACAGTAAGAAATAGAAGAGTAAAGTCTATGGTAAAGACAGCTATTAGAAGATTTGAAGATGCTATTAAAGCAGGTAATATGGAAGAAGCAACAACAAAGTTTAAGTTTGCTGAAAAGAAAATCATGCAAGCTGCTGCAAAAGGAACTTTCCATAAAAATACTGCTTCTAGAAAAGTTGCAAAGCTAGCAAAGCGACTTAATGAAACAATGCATCAAGCAGTTTAATCTTTTAATTAACCGTCATTTATTCCCCATAAAATAAAAGCGTACCCCGTACGCTTTTTTGCTTTTGAAAATAGTTTAATTTTAGATTTATAGTAGGCACGAATGAATTCGAGTCTACTTTTGTTTTAATTTAAGGATTATAACTTCATAAACTTACTAATTAATATCTCAATACCTAGTCTAGGATTTATTCTACCTTTCTTTATATCTCTATCAGTTCTTAAACATTCCTCCATAGCTTTTTGCAAAGCTTTTGCATTAAAACTTAAGGATTGTTTCAAAAGTCTTTTAACAATGAATTGCTGCATTCCAAGCTTTGGAGCGATTGCAACAGATGTATAACCTTGATTTTCTAAAAGCTTTACTTTAAAAAGCAGTCTAAACTGTCTTGTAATCATATGTAGAATTTTAATTTCAGCCTCACCATCTAAGAGCATCTCATGTAAATACATTAAGGCCTTTCCACCATCCTTAGTTCCTAATGCCTCAACCATGGAAAAAACATTGTTTTCTATAGTTTTTTGGGCTAACAGTTGAATATCTTCTGCTGTTACTTCATCTCTTGATCCAGCGTAGTTTGCTATTTTTATAATTTCATTTTCAATATCTTTTAAATTCTTTACAGAATTTTTATCCCTATAACCTATTGTATCTATCAATATTTCTATTTCTTCACCTTTAATAGTTTTATTAAACTTTCTAAATGTTTTTTCAATCCATTTATAAAGGTCTTTTCCCATTAGTTTTGAAAACTCTATACTTTTTCCACACTTACCTATTTTCTTTACAATTTTTTTTCGTTTATCAATTGAATCCATAGCTAAAAAAAACAAATGAGTTGTCTCAGGTAAGTTTTCAAGATACTTTAATAACTTATTTTCCTCATTTTCACCTATACTTCCCTTTTTACTATATAAAGCTTCAAAATCCTTAATAACTACTATTCTTTTTTCAGACATTAAAGGCATTGTTTCACAGGCATTCCTAATCTCATTATAACTAGTTTCCCTACCGTCTATAGTTTGATAATTAAGAGTCTCAAAACCAGCAGGAATTATTTTTTCCTTTATTACCTGAAGAGTATTTTCCATAAGATAATGCTCTATACCATGAAATAAATACAGTTGACCTAATTTATTCTTTTTAAGTTCCTCTAATACATCTTTATAGTCCATTATATCCTCCGAAAATTTCACCTATACCATATGTCATATGTTTACAAGGTGGTCTTAATCTTTATTTTTTCTTTGTCAACGGTAATAATTATAGCACCATTTTGATCATTTCTAAATACATCAGCATCAATTTTATTTAACTTTTCTAAAACCTCATTACTTGGATGTCCAAATACATTTCTTCCAACCTGTATAACAGCTACCTTTGGTGCAATTTGTTTTAAAAACTTATCTGTATTAGAAAACCTACTTCCATGATGAGGTATTTTGATTATATCAGCTTTTAAATCTGGAAATAGATTTAAAATTTCATTTTCAGCCTGGGTCTCTATGTCCCCTGTAAATAATGTACTTATGTTATCATACTTTAGTAGTGCTACTACAGAATTATTATTAGCATCATCTCTACTACCTTGAATTAACTCACTGGGATTTTTTATATATAGTTCTACATCTTTTTCTAACTTTATTACACTACCCCTTTCTATTCTATAGAGATCAATTCCTTTATCTTTACATATACTCATTAAGTTTAAATAATCCTCATTTTCTTCAACCTGTTTTCCTACAAGCATTCCATAAACATCTAAATCTTCTAATACCTTGTACAGTCCTCCCACATGGTCAAAGTGAAAATGAGATGGAAGTATTAAGTCAATTTTTTTAATACCATGTCTTAATAAATATGGTACAACTATATTCTCTCCTACATCATAACTACCATAGTTATTGCCCCCACTATCTATGAGTAGTACTTTGTTTTTAGGAGTACGTACAATTATGCAATCCCCTTGTCCTACATCTAAAAAAGTTATTTCAAAAGTTCCAGGTATTAAGCTGATTAAAGTTGATACTACAAAATAAATAGACATAATTATTATAATGTTTTTCTTTTTATTCAGTTTCAAGCGTTTTCCCTTATAGCTTATAACAAATAAAATAGCATAATATGCAATGAAAAAAATTATACTAGGCGATATAACCCTATATCCTGAAAAAGGTAGTGTTTTCCCAAAACCTGCTATACCAATCATTATTCTTATACCTATTAAAAGAATCCCTGCCATATAATGACTTAAGAAAGTGCTAAAGCTTGATATAATAAGGGTGGCTATACCAAAGGGTAGTAAATATCCTAAAATAATCACTATAGGTATATTAATTATAATTGACCAGGGAGAAATCATATTAAAGTAATATGCAGTCAAGGGAAGTATTCCCACCTGAGCAGCTACTGAGGCTGCTATAAGTTGTGACCAATTGGAAGGTAAAAAACTTAATTTTTTTAGAATAGGTTTATATAGTAATGCAATAGAGAGAACAGCACCAAAGGACAGTTGGAAACCTGTGCTAAAAAGCATTATAGGATTATAAATAAGTAAAATAAAAGCTACAAAGGCTATAGCTGATAAAGAATCATATTTTTTATTAATTAGTGGGGCTAGAATAATCAACATAATCATAAAAGTAGCCCTTAAAATAGATGGTACATATCCTGTTATCACAACATAGATTGATAAAATGCTGAGAAAAACACCTAGTTTTAAGGGTGCAGAAAAGTGTTTTAGTAGCTTATTTAAAAAAAGATATATTATTCCTACATGCAAACCAGAAACTGCTAGTATATGGGCAATACCCACCTCTCTAAAACCTTGATAAATATCTTCGTCCAATTCATTTTTATCCCCTAATAGCATACCTAATAAGACTCTTCCTTCTTTTTGGGGAAGTAGCTCTAACACCTTTTTTATAATATTGTATCTAATTTTATTAGCTATATATAATGGTGAAAGACTTGATTTTTCTTCAAGCACTTTTATACTATCTATAGAAGAATATAAAATCGAATAAATATTTTTTGATTTAAGATACAATCTATAATTAAACATTTTAGGATTACGGTTTTTTTCTGGTTTAACCAACTCTCCAACTATAGAGACCCTTTTTCCTAAAAATTCTTGGGGGGGATAATACTCACCATTGAGTTTAGAGATCACTGTGTCATTAACAGAATATCTGTAGCCTCTACTTATAACCTGTTCTATGCCTAAGGTAATCTGTAAGCTACTCTTATAAGATGCTTCTCTTACCACACCTATTAACTGAACCTCTTGTCCATAGAAACTATTTAAATTTCCTTGTTGCTCATTATTAACATAAAAATTTAATGCTCCTATAAACAGGAGAATTATCATTAATGAACACCCAAAAAAATCTTTGTTTTTTATTAAAGAGTAAATTAAAAGGAGTATACTCAAAGAAAAACAGAGCAAAAGCACTGATTTTGAAAAACCAATGTAATACTCTATTAAAACACCTATAATATACGTAAAACTAATTATACAAATAGGTCTTCTCATATAATCACATATCCTTTATTAACTTTAATAATCCCTTTATTCTACAAAATACCTTTAAATTCCTTTTTAAATATCCATATAATATGAGTGTAATAAAAATCAAATAATCAATAAACCCTCAAAACTGTCATTCTGAGTGGAACGAATAATCTGTGTATTTGCATAGCTTTCAGTCGAGTAGATTGAGCCTTGCGGCTCGCACCCTCGCAGAAC
>SWCH01002677.1_pt1 | contig 64731 bp, 53 predicted proteins | sample 4690051 | NCBI WGS metagenome assembly SWCH01 (sample SAMN10267282, study PRJNA491770) | bioreactor metagenome | isolation source: DHS bioreactor inoculated with | place: Japan: off Shimokita Peninsula
GGGGGATTTGTCAATAGGCAAATCCTTACCAAACCTTAACAAAAAAAGGTGACTGGTCAACTGGCGCGATTCTTGCTATATTAAGTTTTCACCTGGATGAGATAATAATGAAAAAACACTTCAGAGTTCCTATATCACTTTTTATTCTGCTCAATATGCTTGGGGCACTTTTTTCCCATCCTACACTGGTCTCCAGTGAGGCAGAGCCACCTTACCATGTCTACCTGCCGATCATAAGCAAAAATACAGCCCCCTCCTACTACAGTACCACCTGGTATGTGACCATTGGTATGTTGCAGACAACCAGTACGGGGAAACGATACATTTATTACAAAGGTGTGCAAGCTGGCAATCTGACCGCGCCATCCGGGAGACAGGATCAATTGGTCATTTTACATTTTGGACGACCCAGACAGGTAGGGACACAAATCGGCACAAGAGTTTATTGGGATACTTCTGGTGATGTAACCAGTATTAATGACATAATCATTTATACAAAAGATTTTATTAACGGTTATATGGTTGGCAGCCTGGCAAAAAATGACAATGAGTCAAAATTAGAACTGGGCGTAGGCACCTCCAACTTAAATTGGGACTATTGGGATCCTAAAGTCAGGCAATGTTTAGGCTATTTTTGTACCTCTGACGAAGCTTATCAGCATGGAAAAGCCTGGGCGCAGATGGTAGGCACATTGAATGACTGGGTCAAAGCTCAGGGATATGCCAGCCGGGTGAATGTCGCTGGTGCCAGTGATATCGAATTAACCTGGAACTCCGCTAGAATAACCCATGCCTGGGTGGATGGTTTTGATGATTATGATCAGGGAAAATATATTTTCTATAATTTCGGTGCTTGTGAAGGTTGCGATATTTATATCAATTTAAATGTTCCCCCCAATCCAGATAAAGATATGGTCGCTGATTGGACACATTTAAAAGTTCATTATTCAGCCTGGGGTGCTGCCCCGGCCTGGCCAATCCCTGAAATCTATTTAAATAATGGTTGGAATGCAAATCAATGGGCCAATATCAGCAAGGTTGGTGTCATGCGTGGCTATACACCCATGTATTTTTTCAGCCCACTATCGCAATATCAGGCCTGCCTGGGGAGTAGTGATCCTACCTGCCCTGCCACGGATAACACCCCTCTGGAAGCCTGGACACAATTACTGAATGCTCTCAACGCCCGCCCGGAAACTGCACAAAATTACATCCCTTACATGACAGATATCGATTGGCCATAAACGGAGTTTTATATGAACAATAAACTATTTTATTCTTTGACTATTATCGGCACCGTTTTGATGCTGCTGTTGCTTTTCTCCGAACGCCAGGTAGTAGAGGCTGAACAACCTGCCCCGGTTCAATCCTTTGCGGATGTGTACCAGACCGCCATCAATCAACTAAAATCACTGGCTGACAATGCTGATTCTGATATCGCACGTTCGAATCTGGACAGCAAGATTCAAGCGCTGGAGTACAAACAAAGTGTCCAGGCAACCGCCATGACAGAGCCGCCAAAATCGCTGGAAGAAATCTGTAACGCCATCCGGACAAATGAGAGTAGCGAATCGAAGCAGTTTCAGCCTGACAATCCAGCAGGTATTCTGGCAGTTGATGAAGATTTTCTGGGCGAGGAAGGTTATCTGATCAACAATATCTGGCGGGGTGGGTATAGCGGTTATGATGTTGAAATATATGCAGGCAATTTATATGCGGATGACCAAAAAGGTCTGCTGATTTTGAATATTCCAGCGTTAAGTTTTTGGCGTGTTTTTTATGACCCGGACCAAAATGGTTCCCTGAGGATTATGGATGTAGATGGTTACCGTCTGCATTTATCCACTATCGACGGAAATATACGTTATTTTGATATTCCTGCGCAACAATTCACCCAGGATCTGTCCAAGAGTCTGTCCGTTGTTGATCTTCCCCCTGCACCAACCCCCATCATCGATCCGTGTGCTCAATTCGCAACGCCTTGAGCAACAGGCATTTATTTTATTGAGTGGAATCAACAGCGGATACATTCATCTCCGAAAAACTGACTGTCACCGGGCTATCCCCCTCCGCCCTGGCAAAAACGCCAATCGTTCCATCCGTAAAGACTGGATCCTTCACACTGAAGACATACGCATTGTTGGCAAACAGGCGCATCTCACTGCCAACCACCCAGACTCCCAGGCTGACGTTCTGGGGAGCTCCTGGTGGTATTCCACTTGGTGTCCAATCCTGCATTAAGGTGGTGCTGCCATCCCGAACCCGTTCCGCGCGCGCATTTCCCTGGCAATCAACCAGAAAGCGGTAATAGTTATATTCCGAAATTGAACGCACAACGATGCCATACACATCCTTGCCTCTGCACAAACCAATATTGACGTCGGTTTCCAGGTAAAAATCCCGCCAGACGTTCTTTAATTCCAGGCTGAGCAAAGATGCTTTGGATTGTTGAATTGCCAGGGTGAGGGAATCATTCACCAGGGTAATATTGCCGGCACTGAACGCCCCCGTGCGCCAATCTGATCCGGAGCCAAGTAAATCCTCGATCAAAATTGAACCAACACCCGGGCGCATCTCGGAAGTCGGTTCTATGATTTCCGTTGGCCTCAGGGTGGGGGTAGCGGTCGCTGGAAACCAATCGATGGTGACTGTGATCGTGGGTGTAATCGTAGGTGTTTGCGAAGGTGGCAGGGGTGTTGGCTCAACCTGAGAGGGTGCGCAAGCGGAAAGAAACCCCAGCAAAACGAGCATCAGCGCCAACCCATACCAACGTCTCACGCCGGAACTTCCACCACCTGTGACCGTTCAGGACCCACCGAGGCCATCATCACCCGAACGCCGCTGGTGTACTCAACAAAACGAATATACGCGCGGGCGTTCTCAGGCAGGTCATCCCAGTCCCTTACCTGGGTTATATCTTCCGTCCACCCCATTAATGACTCATAGACCGGCTGAAATTGATCCAGAGAACTGATGCCCATTGGCGGAATCGCATAAGATTCACCATTTTTATCCTGATAGGCTGTGCAAACTTTAATCTCCGGCAGCCCGCTCAGCACGTCCATCTTGGTCAGCACCAGATCAGTGAGGCCATTGATCCGGCGGGCATAGCGCAAGAGCACGCCATCCAGCCAGCCCACCCGGCGCGGTCGCCCGGTGGTGGTACCAAACTCATCCCAGGGTTGTGCACCGGTACCCCGCAAGCGTGTCGCCATCTCGCCATCCAATTCGGTTGGAAATGGCCCCGCGCCCACCCGGGATTGGAAGGCTTTAGTTGCACCGATGACATTATCCACCGCGCAAATGCCAATGCCTAAGCCACTGAAAACGCCAGTAGCCGTCACATTTGAACTGGTCACAAAGGGATAACTGCCATGGTCAATATCCAGTAACATGCCCTGAGCACCCTCCGCCAACACCAGCTTATCCTCATGTAAGGCGATATCCAGCATCGCACCGGTATCCACAATGTATTCCCGTAATTGGCGCGCATATTCAAGATATTCATGAACGATCTTATCTTCTGGCAAAGGGGCAGTCTGATAGTAAATCGAAAGATCATAATTTATTTTTTGTACGTGCAGCCTCATTTTTTCTTCAAACAAGGGCAAGTCCAGCATATCCACCATGCGTAATCCCTTGCGGCTGACCTTATCGGTATACGCCGGACCAATTCCGCGACCTGTGGTACCGATCAAGCCCTTTCCGAGCGTAGCTTCGCGGGCACGATCAATGCTGATATGTCCGGGCGTGATGAGATGTGCGCCAAAACTGATTTTTAACCGCTCCGGCGACACCTTCACCCCCGACTCCCGCAACATTTCAATTTCGGCAATTAAAGATTTGGGATTGATCACCAGACCATTTCCCAGGATTCCCAGGGTATGTGGGTGAATGATGCCAGAAGGGATCAAATGTAACTTAAAGGTATGTTCTGCAACGGTGACCGTGTGTCCAGCATTATCACCGCCATTATAACGAGCCACAATGTCTGACTGCGCTGAAAGGAGGTCGACGATACGCCCTTTGCCTTCATCCCCCCATTGGGTTCCAACTAAAATTTTGAGCGGCATGCTGTGCTCCTTTACTTTCCTGGATATGTAAGTCAATTATACCGTAGTGCGGTTTTTGACAGGATTCGATCTTAAAAAAACCCTTGACATTAACGTAACGTCATAGTTTATACTGTTGGCATGCTGACGGTAAAACAGATTTCAAAACTGGCACATATTACACCGCGCACCCTGCGCTATTATGACCAGATCGGCTTGCTCCTCCCGGATTTCGTTGGTGAAAATGGCTACCGGTATTATTCGGAAGCGTCATTATTAAAGCTACAACAAATCTTGTTTTATCGTGAGCTCGAAATTCCGCTCGAGCAAATTAAAGAAATAATGGGACGCCAAAATTTCGACCTGCTGACAGCGCTGGAAGATCACAAACGCCAGCTTGGAAAAAAGATTGACCGATTAAATAAGCTTATCACGACCGTCGATCAAACTTTGAAATATATAAAAGGAGAAGAAGAAATGAACAAAAAAGTACTGTTTGATGCCTTCAATGATGAAGAACAGAAAGAAATGGAAAAAGAAGCCTTGCAAATGTATGACCCTGAGACGGTCAAAGAATCCAATCGGAAATGGAAAAGCTATAGCACGGCAGAAAAACAAAAAATTAGCGACGAAGGCAATGCCGTCTATCAGGGATTTGTGGATGCCATGAGTAAAGGACCCGACTCACAAGAAGCACAAGCCTGTGTGCAGCATTGGCGCGAGCACATGAATTACTTCTGGGTTCCCAACCAGGAGGAACTGCTGGGTTTAGCTGACCTTTATAACGATGACCCACGCTTCAAAAAGAATTTTGATAAGGTCCATCCCGATCTGGCACAATTCGTTCGCGAAGCCGTCCAGTTTTACGTGTCCAGACTCAGATAAAACGATCTCAACCCGCATGCGACGCATCGGAGAATTACGGAGGTTGAATATTTACATCACACCCCAGGTTCAAACCTGGGGTTATCATATTCAAACAGAATGAATTCGGTTCATCCATTCTCCCCATCAACCAATTTCACATCTGAATTTTGTTATCCATCACCGTCTTCACATTTCTTCAAAACCGAAGTAATCAGATCAACCTGTGCATGGTCCCTGCCATCCTGAATCCTTTAAATCTGTAAAGCGATTTCAGGACGGGGCACTGAATCCTCAAAACTCAATTCTGAACCCTCAACCCTGTCACCCGTCAGAATAGGTGATTATGTTATAATCCCAAGCGATGCAAAAGCATTTATTGGTCATCTTTTCTTTACTTTTAATCATTCTGGGAATCAGCGTTTTCTATGTGGCGGGCAACGTTTCTGCCAATCCTGATTCACAGGTTTTTTATTACACGCCAACAGCCCAGCCGGATGGGCGGATTATTTACACGGTAAAAGAAGGCGATAGTTGTATCAGCATCGCCTTGCTGAATAGTGTTTCTGAAGATCAACTGCGCTTGTTGAATGATCTAAGCGGAGACGCCTGTTTATTTTTACGAATTGGTCGTGAATTGGTATTGGGCACGGTTGAACCAGACACAGGTCCCCCTCCGGAAATGACTGCTACCGCCATCTTTCCCTCTCCCACCCCCTTCAACGGCACGGGAGATTTGTGCGTGCTCTTATTCGAAGATATCAACGGTAACACCCTGATCGATGACGATACGGTTGAACTCCCTTTGCCCGGTGGTGCGGTCAGTGTCAATGACCGCTTAGGGAAAGTCTCATTATCCGAAGAAACGAACAACCTGGATGAGATCTGTTTTGAGGGTCTGGACGAAGGGGAATACACGGTCAGTGTTGCCGTACCTGGTGGATACAACCCAACCATGCGTACCAGTGCCACGCTAAAACTAAACGCGGGCGATACGGTTCGGATCGATTTTGGCGCACAAATCAGCAGCGCTGGCGAGGTCGAGATTGAAGAAAACCCCGAAACAAATCGCTCACCACTCCTGGGAATTCTGGGGGGATTAATTCTGGTGGTGGGGTTGGGCTTTGGTCTGTACGCGATAAGAATTCAGCGACGTTAAGGCGAATTACCATTTGGTTCGTTGTTCTTTCCAGACATCTGCATCCTTGTGATAGCCTGCTTCTTCCCAGAAACCCTCGCGATCTTCTGCCAGAAATTCCAGCCCGCGGATCCATTTAGCACCCTTCCATAAATAAGGTGTCTCCAACTCATCACGATCAGGAATAGCCCCGATCACCCCGCGCAAAGGATTTCCATGCTCAGGGGTTAAAGGGGAGCCATTATAGTGAGTTGCCAGCAAAAAATTATCCTGCAGCATCACAGACAAAGGTAGGTTGGTGGTATAGCCATATTCAGCGTGTTGAACAACAAATTTTGCTTCCGGTTTTATCTTTAATAAACCTTTTTCAATCATCGATCTAACCAGTACACCTTCCCACTCGGTATCAAACATGCTCCAGCGGGTAACGCAGTGCAGATCCATCTGAATTTTTGTGCGTGGTAACTGGTTGAATTCCTCCCAGGTAAGGGTTAACGGGTGTTCCACCAAACCCCAGAATTTTAATGTCCAGGTAGAGAGGTCTACTTTGGGAATTGGTCCATAATGTAACACGGGAAAGCGCTGTGACAGGGACTGACCCGGTGGAATCCTGCCCGCTTCTTTCATTTTTTGTTCATCTTCCTTACGCTTAAATGGATTAAACATACTGCCTCCTGCAAGAAAATTATAATGGATCAATGCGGTTTTTCTGATTGCAGTCTGAAAAAGATTATACTGATTTGACAGAAAATATCTTATGGATAATTCGAGTCAGATGGAGTCGTCGTTGGCCACTCCGGATAGCCCGTTTCACCAACTGTCGGGTAAACCGGATAATTTTCCAGGGTGGCGGTGGGTTGGGGAGTACCCTGCAGCGTTGTTGGGGTTGGGGTGGCGGTGAGTTCTGGCAGGAAGAAAGTCGGTGTTGGCGTTGCCATGCCAGCCAATGCTGTTAATTGCGCTGCACCAGGCGTGGCAAATTGCACCCAACTGGTTGGCGTTGGTTCCAGCCCACTGGCGATGAAGGTGATATCATCCACATATTCAATCGCCCCAATACAGGCGGGTTCCAGTTTGCTGGAAACGTTCTCCCAGGTTAGATAACCAAATTGGCGATAGGCCAGATGCATCGCATTACTCAGGCAGCCTGATCCGGCATTGTAATTGACCAGTGTAAAGCGCCAGAGGTCTTCAAAATTGCTGATCTCTCCCGGGTCTCTACCGGTTGTATTGCGGATAATCATACCCACCTGTTCACAATTGGCAATCAGTCCTTCCGCAAAAATGCGCACGGAGAAATTTGCCTGCGACAGGTCAATTCCGACCGGGCATTCCGGACAGGATGAATTCACCTTGGTAACCAATGCACCCCGTAACATCGCCTGTTCATCTTTAGAAATATTTCCAAATCCCAAATCACATCGTTCCTGGCTGAGCACCAACGGGCAGAATTGGTGGAAGAAACTCGGGTTCCAGAGCAACACCGTATCCGCTCCGTTTTCGGTTAATTGACCAAATCCGGCTTCACGATAATTCTTGTAGATGCCAGGCCAGAACTGGCTTTCGCGGCTGAAGACGTTTTTTAATAGTTGGGCCGGAACCCCGGATTCAAGGGCTGCATCCAGAATTTCATCATTAAACATGTTTTGCCAATCGATGACCTGAGTGTAGGCTTCCTGCACACCGCAGGCATTGGCAACCAAATTACGATTCAAGCCTTGATCAGGACAGAAGCTGGCATCCACCTGCCCGGATGATATTAACATGCCGGCCAGATAATAAAAGGACACATTCGTATACAATGCACCGGCGTCATCCGGGGTTAATAACCAGGGAGGTGGTCCTCCGATTTCAGGGAAAACCTGCCAGGTTTCGGAGCAACTGGCCGGGGTTGATCCACGCCATTGGCTGGAAATCACATCCACATACCATAAATTTTCATCAACGGTGTTGCCCTCCGGGTTGGTAAAATCACCCCAGGGTTGTACCCGCACCAACGCACTATAGACTTCACTTGAATCACCGAAAGACGAATCCGCCCAGAACTCAATTTCAACACCATTTCTTCCGGTCGGCCAGAGCGGTAAATCACAAACATCGGAAGGGCAGCTAAAAGGAACTCCCTCTATTGTGCCCTGAATGCGGATGATGGCTTCGTTTGCCAACGGCTCTTCGCCAATTAATCTCAAATTAGGCAGGCTGGTGCACGTATTTTCCGGAGAGCTTTGTTCACAATTGGAGATTGCCAACCAGACCTGCGGAAGGGGCAGTTCCACTTCAATGGTGCGTTCTCCGGGATAAGACTGAAAATAGCTCAGGTAGGCACCATGGCACTGATCGACATCGCCCCCCTCTTCCAACTGTGGGCAGGGTTTGGCTTTAAGCCACTCCTGTGCCTTCGATTTTCCACACCAGGTTTCAACATCATCAGCAGTTGGCCAGCCGGTATGTTCAATTAAGAAACGACAGGTGATTTCGTTTTCTTTCCAGCGTACCAGCCACCATTCATGCGCCACATATTCGACGACGATGTTTGTCATGCGCTGGTATTCTTCTTCCTCCGTGGTTTGATTTTCGGCATGAGCAACAGAAGGCAGCATGGATAATCCACCCACGATAGTAACTGACAGGAGTATCATCAGCAACCCGAGAAAAATGCGCTTCACCTGGAAAATAACCTTCCTTTAATAAGAGCCCTCAAATTAAACTAAATATAAAAACAGATAAGAACCTGCTGAATTAGTGTAGCATAAATCATGCCGAATCTGAATAACCTTTGTATCAATTAATGCAAAAGGATTATCCCGTTTCAGGTTATTTGAAAGTCGATCAGGGGTATCCATTCAGGGTGCTGCTGGGAGTCAAGGTAGGTCCGCCGGGTGTAATGGTGGCTGTATACAAGGTGGGGGTAACCGTAGGTGTGATGGTTCGGGTCGGAGTCAAGGAGGGGGTGGAGGTACTGGTAGGGGTCGGAGAGATGGTCATTTCAAATTCAAGCGTCATAATCACATCTGAGGATTGCACAGCAATTTCAGTGAAATCAAGCGCTTCCTGAACCAATTTCAATATTCTTTCCGGGCGGGGCAGCAAAACCGTTGGGGTTACTTCACCCGGGAGCTGCCAGGGGATAAAATCGCTAATGTTGAATTGAAAGAACCCAAACCGGTCCGGTTGTCCCAGGCGAATGCCCAGTGGAACATATTCCAGCAACAGGGGTAATGACAGGTTGGTGTCTACGGTATTGCGGTAAGTGTAATACAACTCTGACAATTCAATCAACTTTCCCCCGCGAGCCATACTTTGAAAGAGCTGGAAGACGACCTGTTGTTGGCGCACTGCCTGATCACGAATATCCGAACCTTCCCGAAAACTGAGAAAGCAAAAAACATCATCACCACTCAGGTGAACACTGCCCGCAGGAATCCCGCCGCAATCGTCATAATAATTTCGGAAGACGTCCACATCCAGACCCTTCAGCTCATCCACAAACCAGGAGAAATCATCCTGGTGCACCAACACATATTGATCCGGTCGGACGCCGAGATTGTATTCAAGCGTATCCGAGAGCATTTCGAATCCACCAATGGCATAAGCCACGCTGATACGCTGCATGGTATAACCCGGAATGTACACAAACATTTCTGGCGGTAATGAAAGCAAAGCAACTTTCGCCAGTCTGGGATGATAAAAAGCCAGCATGACTGCATTGGTGCGGCTGACAAAGGGAGCATCATTATCTGATCCCAGCAAAACCATCAGACGCACTTCATCCGGAATCGTCAAACCGCTGACCGGCGCAGGAATGGCTGTGGCGGGTGGGATCCTGGGAGTGGGAAAATCGACTCTGGGTTGCCTGCCGACAATCACTTCACGCGTACTTTCCAGCGTAGGCATCGGGATGGGACTGGGCGTAGCGCTGACTGTCACCTGCGGCATAGGACTAGATGGTTGGGTGCCTGGCACACAACTTCCTAAGGCAACAATCACGGCACACAACACGGGCAGCAGCCAACCCATTTTGAAGAATCTGGATTTCATGCCCCGGTTTTTACCCCATTTCCCCTGGGTGAGCATTATATATCCCCGATTTCTCTTCCAGCCCGCTCCATTGCCTGGCGGTACAATGTCATCATCTTGCCGGCAGGTTTCTGATCCATCCAGGTCTTTAAATTTGCAATTAAAGAAAGATTACCGCCAGGGTTCCACTCCAGATAATCGACCAGAACCAGCGCTAAAACGAAGGCACCTTGCAGATGGGATTGCAAATAACCGTATGGGTCAGGCAGATATCCGTTTTTGTACAGAAGATACACTTTACAGGCTTCCACAACATTTTCCTGAATATACGACTCAATCGTTTCAAAGCCGGTCACTGACTTGCTTTTTTCATAAGCGAGCTGCAAGAAGGGATCGTCCACCAGCGGATGCAGGAGTGCCGAGATACCAAGCCCGATCACAGCTGATTGAAAGGGTTCCTGCAGCGTAAAATCGAATATTTTCAAGTCAGTGAATGAAACATCGACAATGCTGCTATGCCTGGTTATTCGTACCCCATGCTGGGCATTCAACGCGCACAGGAAAATGTGAATCTCTTCTGGAAGGTTTTCATTATTGAATAAGTTGTTGATGTCCTGGATAAAATTCAAACGATAAAAGGAAGCCTCCATCTCATACAGACGATCCTCAATCACTGGTAACAATTCTGATAACCAGTATTCGCGAAAGCCTAACAATTCGATCTCTTGAATGACCGGTGCCAACACCTGAAAGAGCAGAAATAATTGATCCTTCTGCGGCAACAAGCGCGGTTCATATTGCTCAAGGGCAACCAGGAAACCTTCCTGATCCAACATCAAATCAATCAGAGGAGCTTTATCAAATTGGGGAATAATCGAAAGTACAAAAGCAATCGGAGCGCTGATGAGCGGGCTACCCAGTGCTGATGTCACCTGGTCAAGTACTTCTCTGGCTTCCTGACTCAATGGTTGACCAAATTCTGCATAAATCTGTGGATAGCGCTTCTGATACTGAGAATCACCAGCAACAATATTTAACAGATTTAATAAATCCAGGTTATAAGAATGATGTAAAAAAATGTCCATTTGGTTTCCAAAAAAAAGTTTAATATTGTAATGATTATGCCATTTTTAGATGAAATTGCCAAATGGTTCTTAACAACCACTGGTGCGCCGAGATCAGCGCACCAGTTGGATATTATCGGTGGGGTTGAGGGAGGGCACCACCGAAAATTGCAAATATTTTTTACCTCCCTATTTTACTGTTACTCTGAAAGAAGCACATCGATCAAAAGTCGAATTTTTATTGGAATTTTGTCCAGTTTATATTCTGGTCATTCGGTGAGGTAACCCGCATTTGATCATTTTGCTGGTGCAATAACTACAGAGGCTGGTTCTGCCACCTGGCGGGGTAAACGAAATTTTCTCCAGGCAATTGGCATGGTTACCAACAAAGCAACCGTTGGCAGAATGAAGGGTATTTGTGGGTTAAAGGTCTCGTATAACCAGGCACCAATGAACGGAGCCGGCAATGCCACCACTCCCACGCTGGTTGAAAACAGCCCAAATGCCAGACCGCGCAATTTTTCCGGAACCGCCTTTGAAATCAATGAGCTATAAGCCGGTCCCATCAAAGCCTGCCCCATACCAAACATGATAAAAGCGAGCGACATGGCGACAAAATTTCTGCTGAAAATAAAAACCACCATCGAGCAGGCGAACATTCCCATTCCGGCAACAATGGCATAACGCTCACCTTTGCGGTCTGATAACCAACCGGTGAAGGTCATCAACGCCATCATCACAATAGAAGACATCGAATTCAATAAACCAATCTGAGTATTGGTGATGCCAATCTCATTGCTCATATAAATTGGAAACAACTGCCCAACCATATTGAAGTTAATATCGATGATGCCATCGGTAATCAAAATCCAGGTTGCAACGCCACCACTGGCCAATAGAACCAACATCGCACCAATACTGCTTTTTAAGTGGCTGAAACTAGGCTTCTGTCTGGTTTCGGGTGGAGCTTCCTCTGCACTGCCTGAAAAAGTTGTTGGGTTTCTATCATAACGGATAGCCATGCCAATCCGCAGCACCGTTGCCAGGCTGAAAAATCCGGCGGCTACAATGAACATCATAGAGTAACCGTATTGATCGGATAGAAAGCCACCCAAAGGAGGCCCTAACACACCCACCACCGCAAAGACGGTGTCGGCAATCCCATAGATTTTGCCTCGATTATTCTCAGTGGATTGCTCTGCGATATAGGCACGAAAACTGGGTGCGACGAAGGAGCGACCGATGGCACCTGTTGCCATAGCCAGTAGACCCCATTCCCAACTGGGTGCCAGCAGGAAGATCACAAAAGTGAACATATTGGCTACACTACCAATCGCAACCGCTTTCAACCGTCCAATTGAATCAGAAATCCAGCCGCCAAAGATCTGGAATAACAAAGGTAAAACCGCTGCCAGGGTGAAAAATAGCCCAACCTGGCGCACATCTGCCCCCAGGTGCTGAAGATACAACGGCAACAATGGATCATACATACTGGCAGCGATATTGGCCAGGATCATACCGGTCATAAACAACTGCAATGTGCGCGGGAAAAGGTTCATGACTTTCGAAATGCGCTTCAAGGTTTGTGCTCCTTAACAAAAAATGGGGGTTTTCGACCGCTTCAGTTGTACCACAAAAGCTTCACGATAACGCCCCTATTGGGTTGGGTATCTCCCTCGTCAAGAGGTGGGTTTTTCCCTGGCCGGAGGGATAGGGGTATGGATGAAGGTTCAGCTTCTTCCTTTTAACCAGATTATTTATTCCCGGAGCGCTAAAAAATGACAATAATCGCCCTCCCGCCGGTTCCTGTCAGATTATTTTTGTTACTTTTGTTACTGTCAATCGAAAAACTTTCTGTTATATTCGACTTTGAACGATAAAAGCAAACCCGATGAAAGTCGGGGACGCAACGTTATGGACCTAACCCCGTATGGGAATGGTTGCCAGACTGCCGAACTCCACATTGATGTGAACAATCGAAAAGACGAGTCTGGAATTCTTCGGACTCGTCTTTTTTTCTAGATATATGAACTAACAAAATGAGGATAACCATGAATAAGCGAAATCGCCAATTAATTTTGGTAATATTACTTGCTTTAATTTTCCTGCCAATTCGACAGGTGAATGCTGCTGAAACATCAGAAATAAGTGCCTTTATGCCAGGTGAAGATTCAATAAATGACAGCGATTCTTCTTCAATCCAAAGCTCAGGCTTGCCAAACACCATTTATTTACCCCTTGTCCAAAATGGGAACAATGGGGGAGTCTATTATGTATCTACGTCAGGAAATGATAATAATCCTGGCACCTTATCACAACCCTGGCGCACTATTCAAAAAGCAGCCAGAACCCTGGTTGCCGGAGAGACTGTACTGATTCGGGGAGGCACTTACAGAGAAACCATCCTCCCTGCCAACTCCGGCACTGCAGGAAATTATATTACCTACGGTGCCTATCCAAATGAAGCTGTGATCGTGGATGGCAGCGGTATTAATCTTTCCAATCCTTCAGAAGGTCTCGTAAATGTAAAAAATAAACACTATATAATAATCCAGGATCTCACGATCCAGAACTCCAGAAATATTGGTGTGTATGTTTCCGGAACAAGCAATCCAAAAGTACTGAGCTCGAATATCTTTCTCACCAATTTAAAGGTATTGAATTCAAATAATGAGGCAATCAAGGTATTTCTTGCTGATAAAATTCTCATAGAAAATTCGTACACCAAAGAAAGTGTCTCTTCAGGGATTGGCGTTTGGCACAGTTCCAATATCATCGTTGATAACAATACAGTTGTAAATGCTCGAAATCTACCGATGCCGCAAGGGCATGAAGAATGTATAACAATTTCATTTGTTGCCAATTTTGAAGTAAAAAACAATGAGGTATATTTTGAAAACTTCAACAATTACCTGGGCGCGGCTGGCATTGATATAAAAAATTCAAGCTATGAGGGAAGTGTTCATCACAACTATGTTCATAATTTTTATCAGGATGGGGCAATCTACCTCGACGCCTGGGAAGCAGGGTTAAATGGCACACCATCTCTCCATAATGTGGATATTTACTCCAATCGTATCGAGCATGCTGGCGGAATTTCTATCGGATCTGAGCGGGGAGGTACTGTAGAGAATATTAATATTTACAACAATATTGTGATTGACTCTAACTTTTCAGGCATATTACTCCATGCCACCGGAGGCAATGGTCTAAGAAAAAATATTAATATCTATAACAATACAATCTTTAGAAGCACAGGAAATGGTGGCGCAGGTATTTACATCGCCACTGCCAATATCGAAACGATTCTGATAAAAAACAATATTGTTGATTTTGGCCCAAAATGGGTAGGGCAAATTACCCTGGCTTACCCGTCAGTTAAAAATAAAATCACAGTGGATAGAAATCTAACCTGGGGCAGAACAGAATGTTCACAGGATTTTCCTAATTGTCTTGAGTTGAATAATGGGACGCTACGAGCAGACCCGCTGTTTGTAAATCCCAATGGGCTTGATTTAAGGTTGCAAGCAAATTCCCCCGCCATCAATTCAGGATTGACGATTCCGGTGGTGAATTCGGATTTTGATGGCACGCTGCGTCCGCTAGGAGGAGCTTACGATCTGGGTGTATACGAGATTAAGTAAAATAGGGGGTTGATAATCTATCCACGAGCATAAACACTACCCACCACATGGCGAAAGAAAATTCTTTCGCCATGTGGTGGGGTTATTGTTGGGCAAGAGAGGCTGGAAGAGTAGATACCCATCCGCTTTTCCTGCATCCTCTTTCCTTAACAACTTTCAAAATTATCTCCACTAAACAATAAATTAACTCTTGCTTAACTAAGTAGATATATGATATAAATTTAGTGTGAATATACATTTGTATTTCAATCTACACCACTTACCCATCGTTCGTTTCAACCTGATCTAAATTATTTAAGGAGAGAATTAGAATGAAGAAACATCTGTTTGTAATTTCTGCTTTGATCATCGTTCTGTCTTTGGTGACTGCCTGCGCTGCTCAACCAGCCCCAGAAACCGCAGAACCAAATGTGGAACAACCTGCTGCTGCTTTTAAAGCAGGCTTATTGGCTCCCGGACCGGTCAATGACGGTGGTTGGAACCAGACCGCTTATGAAGCCCTCAAGCAAATGGAAACTGACCTTGGGGCTGAAATTGGCTACGTGGAAGTCGAAATGTCTCCCGCCGCCTTTGAAAAAGCCTTCCGCGATTTTGCCGACCAGGGTTATCAATTTATCCTCGGTCATGGCAATGAATTTACGGATGCAGCCGTCGCTGTTGCCAAGGACTTTCCCAATACTTATTTCTTCCTGTCCAGCAGCCGCTTTAACGACCCCAGTTCACCAAACGTGATTGGTTTGAACTCTGATTCCAGCCAACCAACCTATATTTTCGGTTATATAGCCGCAAAAATGGGTACTGGTGCCGGTCTCATTGGTGGTATGGATATTCCGCCCATCTCCGAATCATTCACCGGCTTCATCAATGGAGCCAAATCTGTTGATCCTGATTTCCCGGTACAGGTCACCTATTTAGGTAACTGGACAGATACCGCTGCTGCCAAAGAAGCTTCTTTCAGCTATGTTGATGGGGGTGCCAACGTTTTGTTAGGGAATGCAGACTTTGCCGGTAATGGCGTCTATCAGGCTATGTTAGAAAAAGACGTTTATGGCTTTGGTATGTTTGGTGATAATACTGAGAAAGCGCCAACTCAAATCCTTGCTAATTACATCCTGAATTACGGCGCCGGTCTGGTAGGCCTGGCTGCTGAAGTAAAAGCCGGCACCTTCACACCCAGCGGCAATATCGAATTTGGTCTGGCTGATGAAGAAGTAATCTACATCGTCTACAATGAAAATGCCTCCACCCCGGTTCCACAAGAACTGCGCGATGAGGTAGCTGCACTTTATCCAAAAATTGCCTCAGGCGAAATCGACACCTTAGCTCCCGTTAAATGATGTCAAAGCCTGTACATCCGGCACTCACATGACCACAAGTGTTGTTGGCTTAACTGTCAACAACACTTCTTTTAAATTGCGAAATTCTTGCGAATCGATACAATATAAATAGCACATAGGATAAGGATCACCGCTGTCCGTTGATCAGTATCGTTCCTTAAGGTAGACAAGTATGGATTGGTTTTCCTTCAAGAAACAGTTAAAAAAATTCTCACGCAGTGCCTGGACTCCCTTTGCTGCCATCCCGATTGCATTAGGGATTGGAGCCATCATTTTGCTGGTTGCCGGGTACAATCCGGTCGAAGCGTATACTGCTATGTGGCAGGGAGCCTTTAAAGATCGGGCAGCCATCACCGAGGTACTCATCAAAGCCACCCCTCTGATCTTTATTGGTGCGGGATTGGCAGTGGCATTCCGCTGCAGCATCTGGAATATTGGTGCGGAAGGTCAATTTTATGCAGGTGCCGTCGCAGCTACAGCCACCGGCATTTACCTGGGAAGTCTGCCCAGTTTCATCCTGGTTCCCTTAGTTTTATTGGCTGGTGTTGCCAGTGGTGCTCTGTGGGGCATGCTGGCAGCCTATATGAAAAATAGATTTGGTGCCAATGAAGTTGTCACCACAATTATGTTGAATTATATTGCCATTTTCCTCACCGGTTGGTTGGTAACCGGCCCAATGATCGAGACCGAAGGGCTATTTGCGCAAACGGCAAAAATCAGCGAGAATGCCCGCTTATGGCGTTTTTTGCCACCAACACGCTTACATTTAGGTTTTATCATTGCGCTGGTAGTGGCATTCGCTCTGTATATATTAATTTTTAAGACCAGTCTCGGTTATACCATCCGGGCGGTTGGCATCAACCCGGATGCAGCCCGCTACGCCGGCATTAACGTCAAACGAAAAACATTACTGGCCATGGCGATCAGCGGTGGAGCTGCCGGGCTGGGCGGAGCGGTAGAGGTTGCAGCCATATCTTACCGTCTTTATCAACTGATTTCCCCCGGGTATGGCTTCGATGGCATTGCAGTATCCTTGCTGGTCAATAATAATCCACTCGGCGTGATCTTCTCCGGCATCCTTTTCGGTGCATTGCGCTCTGGGGCAGAAGTCATGCAGATGAACGCCAAAGTACCTTCGGTGTTGGTTTATTTAATCCAGGGTCTCGTTATTCTTTCGGTCGTTGCTTTCGGCGTTTATAGTTACGTTTCCAAAGAAAAAGAGGAGTGAGATCGATGGACCTCCTACCTTCCATGTTGTTTTTACAAAGTATTTTAGCTGCCACCTGGCGAATGGCGACTCCCATTCTTTATGCTGCGGTTGGCGAGGTGTTTTCAGAAAAAGCTGGCGTCATTAATATCGGGCTCGAAGGAGTCATGTTAATCGGGGCGTTCAGTGCTTATTCAGTCGCTTTTGAAAGTGGCAGCCTATGGTTAGGGCTGCTGGCAGCAATTTTGGCCGGTATTTTGAGTGGTTTGATTTTTGCCTTATTCACCATCACAATCAAAGCCAATCAAATTGTGGTTGGCGCAGCTTTTAATATGATTGGAATGGGAATTACCGGTTTTCTTTACCGAACCATGTATACAGAAAGTGCTGGCGCACTCAGTTTAAAGACATTTCCTACCATTGAAATCCCATTTCTTAGTTCCATCCCGTTTTTTGGAGAAGTCCTCTTCAAGCATAATATCATGGTGTATGCCACCCTGCTGGTTGTCCCTCTGGCAACGTTTGTGTTATACAAAACCGCTTTTGGTTTATCTATTCGTGCGGTCGGTGAACATCCTAAAGCCGCTGATACGGTGGGTGTGAATGTGTTCAGCATGCGCTATGTGAGCGTCATGATTGGGACAGCCCTGGCTGCTGTGGGTGGCGCCTTTCTGGTGCTGGCCTATGCTGACCAGTTTGTAGAAGGCATCGTTTCCGGCCGTGGATTTATTGCCCTGGCAGTGGTTGTATTTGGCAGGTGGAAACCCTGGGGAGCTTTTTGGTCATCCTTATTGTTTGGGGTCTTCTATGCACTGCAATTGCGAATTCAGACGATGCCGAATGTAACAATCCCATACCAATTCTTACAAGCCTTGCCTTATCTGGCAACGTTAGTGGTGCTGATTGGTTTTAATAAACGTCGTGTGAAAACACCCAAGACACTTGGCGTACCTTATAAGTAGGAGATCAGATGGACGATTGTATGCCAATAAATAAAGATCCGAATACCATCATCCGTATGGAAGATATTTACATGAGTTTTCCAGGAGGTGTACAGGCCAACCGTGGCGTCAACCTGGAAGTCCGGCAGGGAGAAATCCATTGCCTGTTAGGCGAAAATGGTGCCGGAAAAACGGTGTTGATGAGTGTTCTGTATGGTCTTTACAAACCTGACTCGGGTTGTATCTTCTATAAAAATGAAAAATTAGATATTCATAGTCCAAAAGATGCCATCAGTCATCGCATCGGAATGGTTCATCAGCATTTTATGCTGGTGGAGACCTTAAGTGTGGCCGAAAACATCATCCTGGGTCAATATAAACCCTGGAAAATACTCAATAATCTCGATCCGGTCATCAAAAAAATCAATCAGATGAGCAAGGAATATGGCTTAAATGTCGATCCATTTTCTCTGGTGCAGGATTTATCGGTCGGTGAACAACAACGTGTTGAGATTCTCAAAGTTCTTTACCATGGTGCTGATCTATTGATTCTGGATGAGCCGACGGCGGTACTGACCCCGCAGGAATCCGAACACCTGTTAGATTTTTTGAGGGAATTAGCGAATGAGGGGCTTACCATCATATTCATAACCCACAAATTGGAAGAGGTCATGCAAATCAGTGATCGGGTAACCATCTTGCGGGATGGTAAAACGATCGCGACCGTCAATACAAAAGAAACCAATCCACGTGAGTTAGCAAAGATGATGGTTGGCCGTGATGTCTTGATGAACCTGGATAAAAAAGAAAAACAACCTGGAAATGTGATATTCTCTGTTAAGAATTTGAATGTCCAGGATGAACGTGGTTTACCTGCCGTGAGGAATGTTTCCTTTGAGGTTCATGAACGTGAAGTGGTTGGCATTGCCGGTGTTTCCGGGAATGGACAGAGTGAATTCGCTCTTGCTCTGGCAGGATTAATGGATAGTGAATTTGACGCCATGGTTCTGAATGACAAGCTGATCACCAAACGTGAACTCTCCCACCTGAATAAGTTGGGTATGGCGCATATTCCTGAAGATCGTCAAAAAATGGGATTGATCTTACCTTTCTCCGTCAGTGAGAATTTCATTGCTGAGACATTTAATAATCACCCGTTTTCCAGATTTGGTTTCCTTCAATTTAAAACAATAAAAACTTATTCGCAAACACTGGTGAAGAAATTCAGCATTCGTGTGGGTGATGTCGAGGAAGAGATTGCCCATCTTTCCGGTGGAAACCAACAAAAAGTGGTGGTTGCGCGTGAATTAGACCGGCGCCCCAAGTTTCTACTTGTTAATCAACCGACCCGCGGCATTGATATTGGTGCGACAGAATTCGTGCGTCAGCAGATCATCGCAGAACGTGATAACGGGGCAGGTATTTTGCTGATTTCAACGGATCTTGAAGAAATATTTGCCCTGAGCGACCGGATTCTGGTGATGTATGAAGGTCGGATCATGGGTGAAGTAGCCCCGGATGCGGATCAAATTGAACGGGTCGGTTTATTGATGGCTGGGAAAACAGAAGAAACTGCTCTCATTACAAATTAGGAGGACAATAAAATGAAGTATCAAGTATTATTCGTTACCCATCGCGGTGAACGCCATCAACAGTCGGCACTGGCTGGAGCACCAGATGGATTCGAGATCAGTATGCTGCGCGATCCAGGCCCGGCAGATATGATAAAGCATCTTCCGGGGAAACAATTCCTGATCACCGAACGCAGTGATAGCATTGATGCCGAAATTATCGCAGCCGGAAAAGATTTGAAATTAATCCAACGACTGGGTTCTCAAGTCTATGATATTGATCTGGAAGCGGCCCAACGAGCCGGCATCAACGTCTGTTATATGCCCATTGAAATGACCGTTATGGTGTCTGAGCATATGTTAACCCAAATGCTGGCATTGGCAAAACACTTGCGCGAAGCCATGCATGTGATCACATTGGATAAAGATTGGGGGATGGCTCCCAGAAAGAGTGATGAAGATACATTTGCAATTAATTTTACAGGCCGGCAATCCATCGGTACACTCTACCGGAAAACGGTGGGTATTATTGGTTTTGGGGAAATTGGCATCGAACTCGCACGCCGTTTGAAGGGTTTTGAGTGCAAGGTGCTGTATCACAAGCGCACGCGCTTATCTGAACATGCTGAGAAGGATCTCAACATCCAATATGCCAGTCAGGAGGATTTATTAGCCCAAAGTGATTTTGTTGGCATGTTATTGCCCTTCATGCCAGAAACTGCCGGCATGGTCAATTATGAATTTATCCACCAGATGAAACCCGGCGCTATTTTAGTGAGCTGTGGTGCCAGCGGCCTATATAATGAAAAAGATGTTGCTGCAGCCTTGCGTTCCGGGTATCTGGGTGGTGTGGCAACTGATACCTTCGATTGGGAACCTATTAACATGGACAGCCCCTTGCTGCCATTGGCACGAGACCCTGAAGCGAACATTGTCCTCACTCCCCACACAGCCTCGGGTAGCATTGACCCTAATGCTTTGCCAGATCGTAGAGGAGATTACGTAAATCTGGTATCCTATATACATCAACAACCGTTACTTTATCAGGTAGTCTGAAAGCTAATTTTTATAAAACAGAAAGGATCGCTTTAATAATGAAAGAATTCCATCGACCAGATAATTGGTCAAAAGCTCACCAGTTATTGAAACGCTCAGATCTGCATACGGTCCCCCTCAGTGTCAGTCCGCGGCCAACCGCGTTGAATGACCTGATTGCGGACGCATTTGTAGATCTGGAGAAACTGCACCTCAATTTTATCAAACCAGGGGATGACGGCAGCGTGCACATCGGCGCGTTGACAACTTTGCAGGATATCTATCTGTCGGAATTAATCAAGTCCCAGGCAGGTGGGGTGTTAAATGAAGCAGCCTATTTTTCGGCTACCTTAGGTTTACGTAATCTGGCTAACCTGGCTGGAGCCATCACCAACCCTGAAAACCCACCGGACATTCCACTGGTTTTAATGGCGTTCGATGCTGTCGTCACCATTCAAAAAGATGAAAGCCAAACGCGTCAGGTATCCTTACAGGAATGGATGAAGGATTGCACTAAAGTTCTCCTGCCTGGTGAAGCGATTCTGGAAGTCAGCTTCCCAGCGCAGACACAGGCAAGCGGCGCACTGGTACGCGTCAACCGCACCCCACGCGATAAAGCGATCGTTGCTGCGGCAGCAGTTTTACAGGTTGCCGATGGGGTCTGCGCGAAAGCAATGGTAACCCTGGCTGGCTGCAACCCCGCACCTGTGCGGTTACAGGCAGTTGAAGCGCTTCTAATTGGTCAGTCATTGACGACTGAGTTATTCAACCAGTCCGGATCTATCGCGGAGCAACAGGCACAACCGGTGGCTGATTACCGCGGAAGTGTAAGCTATCGCAAAGCTATGGCATCTGTTCTGACCAGACGCGCCATCCAACAAGCCCGACAGGCACTGAAATAGAGGAGGAATCAGATGAATATTCATTTAAAACTTAATGGCAAAGACACCGACCTGGTCGTGATCCAGGATGAGAGTTTGTTGACTGCCTTACGTAGAGCGGGCGTCTGGAGTGTAAAACACGGTTGTGAAACCGGTGAATGTGGAGCCTGTTCCGTTTTGATGGATGGCAAGCTCGTCCCAACCTGTGTCATGTTGGCACCACAAGCCGATGGGCACGAAATTGAAACGGTGGAAGGAATGAGTGAAATCAATACCATTCACCCCATCCAGAAAGCATTCACCGAGATGGGCGCTGTGCAGTGTGGTTTTTGTACCCCAGCGATGATTCTATCCACCAAAGCGTTGATCAATAAAGAGATGTACCCCACCCTGGCCGATGCACGCGATGCACTCAGCTCGACCATCTGCCGTTGCACCGGTTACATCAAACCTGTGGAAGCGATCATGCGGGCAGCAGCGATGTTGCGTGGCGAAGAGGTGCCCCCTATTGATGGCGGTGGGATCCCTATGGAGATTGCCTTTGGACTGGCTGGTGAATCCGATCTGGGACGTGACCTGCCTGATTTCATAAAAGGTGGTTCTGATTCAGAAGTCAAAACCAAAAAGGACGTTAAAATTGCTCCCTGGGTAACCCCTGAAGCTCAAACCGATGTAGTCGGGCACCCGGAAATTAAAGTGGATGCTGTCAAATTAGCCAAAGGCAAACCGGCGTTTACGGATGATATCAATCTGCCCGGTATGCTGTATGCAGAAATGCTCACCAGCCCACACGCACATGCCCGCATTCGGAATATCGATACTTCCGCAGCCAAAGCGCTGCAGGGTGTGCATGCGGTACTAACCTACAAAGATATTCCGCGTGTCATTTACGCCTCGGGTGGTCAATCCTGGCCTAATCCCAAACCCTGGGATCAGGTTTCCCTCGATAATAAGGTGCGTCATGTGGGTGACCGGGTAGCCGTCGTCGCCGCTGAGACACCAGAAATTGCCCGGCAAGCGATAAAATTGATCAACGTTGATTATGAAGTATTACCATTTGTCCTGGATCCGCGTGATGCTGGAAAACCAGGTGCACCAGTCATCCATGATGAAAAGGACGCGGTTGGCATTCCGGATGCGAGCCGTAATCTGGTCAATATCGTCGATGCTGCCTGGGGTGATGTGGATAAGGTATTCGCGGAATGCGACCGCATTTTCGAAAACACCTATTACACCCCCAAACAACAACAGGGACATATTGAACCACACATCACCATCACCTACTGGGACGAGGATGAACGGCTGGTTGTACGCACGTCTACGCAGGTTCCCTTCCATGCCAGACGTATGCTGGCGCCCTTGATCGGTTTACCAGTCAAGCGCATTCGGGTGATCAAACCGCGTATTGGTGGCGGCTTTGGTGGCAAACAGGAAATGTTGATCGAGGACCTGGCAGCTCACCTGACTCTGGCCACCAATCGACCTGTCAGGCTGGAATACACCCGTGAACAGGAATTCACCAGTTCGCGTTCACGCCACCCCATGTTTACTACCTTTAAAGTAGGGGTCATGAATGATGGTACCATTCGCGCCCTGGATATGAAAGTCATCTCGGATACAGGTGCCTATGGAACCCATTCACTGACCGTCGCCAGTGTCTCTGGTTTACGTGGCCTTTCCACTTACAAAGCGGATGCACTCCGCTTCCATGCTGACATTTTTTATACCAACAAAACCCCGGCAGGCGCTTTCCGTGGATATGGCGCACCGCAAGGTATGTTTGGACTGGAAGTGATCATCGATGAGATAGCCCACTCCCTCGGTTTTGACCCGGTAGAATTCCGCCGCAAAAATGCCGTCAAGGAAGGCGATCATATACCGATTTCGACCGCTCTGGGTGAAGGCGGCACCATCGAGCAATATGTGTTGAGTTGCGGTCTGCAGGAATGCTTTGATCAGGCTTCGAAATCCATCCAGTGGGAACGGCGTAATGATCCCAAATGGAGGGTTGACCCTGAACGCCCCCATATCCGGCGAGGTTTAGGTGTGGCAACCTGCATGCACGGCACAGCCATCCCCGGATTGGATATGGGTGGGGCTACCATCAAAATGAATGATGATGGCAGCTTTAATGTGCAGGTAGGTGCTACCGATCTTGGTACAGGGTCTGATACTGTCATCGCCCAGATCATCGCTGAAACGTTGGGCTGCCGCCTGGAAGACATCATCATTTACTCCTCCGACACCGACATGACGCCTTTCGATGTCGGTGCCTATGCTTCCAGCACCACCTTCATCTCGGGTGGTTCTGCCAAAAAAGCAGCCGAAATTGTACGCCGGCAGATTATTGACAGGGCAGCCATGATGCTGGAAACAACAACCGAGGGAATGTACCTGCGTCATCGCCAGGCATTCGCTGCAGATGGCAGATCGGTCTCATTAGAGGCAGTCGCTTTGAATAGCCTGCATACGGTGGACCAACACCAGATCATGGGCACTGCTTCGTTCATGTCCAACTACGCCCCACCGCCCTTTGGCGCTCAATTTGTGGAAGTCGAAGTGGACACCGAAACCGGCATGGTACGGGTACCACGCATGGTCATGGCTGTCGACTGTGGAACCTCCATCAATCCCGTGACCACCACCGGCCAAATCGAGGGCGGTCAACTCCAGGCATTGGGTATGGCTATTGCAGAAGCAATGGAGTACGACCACCAAGGCAATGTTCTGCAGAAGCGATTCGGGGATTATCGCATCTATGAAGCCGACGAAGCCCCGGAAATCACCGCCATTCTGGTGCCCACCTACGAACCCAGTGGTCCGTATGGCGCTAAAGCCGTGGCTGAAATTCCCATGGATGGGGTTGCCCCGGCGGTTTCCAATGCCATCTTTGATGCCATCGGCGTCCGTATTCGTGAAATGCCAGCCTTGCCAGAGAGAGTCTGGAAAGGTCTTCAGGAAAAATAATTGTGATCGGGGTGTCCAGCTGGACACCCCGGATTATTTTAATATTATTTCCCTACATGTTTTTGAACCTCAGCCATCTGGCTTAAATGCTCATCCCTGCTTGGAAAGTGGGATAACTGCTCGGATAAATCTGCCAACCATTTTTCCATTTCCTCCGATGAATTAGAAATAGGTATCTCATGAAGACTTCCCCATTGGAAGGTAAGTAATTTTTCAGCTTCCTTGGTTGAATAAGAGAACAAACACATCAGGACAACCGGTTCATGCATTGCCCCCGTTGAAAGTAGTGTTGCGCGCCGTCTATAGGTGATCTGGTGAGGCTAATCTACACATTTGCATCACCATTGCAAGATGAATGAGACCTGTTTCTTATTATTCGGTTTGAGATTGATCATCGATAAATTGACTTCTATGCTTGTCAATTTGCCAAGTATACTTGACTTTAATTTTATTTTATATATAATGAATTAGGAATCAACCATGGCAAAACAGCGACTCTCAAACCGTCTCCGTGTGGCTCGGGCGGAGAGAAATATCTCTCAGGAAGAGCTGGCGAACATGGCAGGTGTATCCCGCCAGACGATCAGTTCAATAGAGACCTGCCAGTATATCCCCTCTGCCCTACTGGCCTTTATCCTTGCGCAGAAACTGGGCAAGCCGGTGGAGGAACTTTTCCTTCTGGAAGGAGATGAAGAATGAAGCAAGAGCAAATAGTGCGCGACGAACGTTACTACGCAATTGAAAACGCCAGTTACCGCGTTGGATTTCTGATCATGATTTTCGGAACCATGATTTTGTGCACCGTTCGCGCGGCCCTTTTCCAACAAAGCAACTGGGATTTCTTCGGGCTGGTAATCATCTCCAGCCTGGCGGCGACCGTGTACCAGATCAGGAAGAAAGTTTTGCCTTATACCATTAAAACCTTGATCCTTATGATAGTGCTTGTCCTAATCACCTCAGCCGTTGCTGGTCTGGTCGTCATTTTAATCAAAAATTGGCTGATCAATTAAATCAATTGCCACGGTTCACACCGTACAACAATTTCGGGGTGAGCCAAGTAAGCCACTACAACCCTGGCATTGTTAACGGGTCGGAATGGTGCATTGCACTTAATTAATTTATTGATGATGGTTTGTTTCCATTCCGGAATGGTGTTTACCACCAAGTGCAAAGCACCCTACCTCAAATCGGTGCGGGTTGGAATTTGTTTCAACTAAAATATCATCTCCATAGCCTTGCCCCGTTCGATGAGCGCATCCCGCTCAACCGCGGAAAACGGTGGAAATTGCTCGCAAGCCTGCAATAACATAGGCAAAACGGTGATGTCACCGGCCATACACAGCCCGGTCACATCGTAAGACAACACAAAATTGACCGCTTCCTGAATGGATGCCGGGGTATGGTAAGGCTCGTACCAGGTGGTATGGGTCTTCGGTCGTTCCTTCCAGGGTGCCTGGGCAATCGATTTGATGATCATACAGCCAATCTTGCGTTCCCAGCAGGCTTCCAGCAATGCCAAAGCATCCTGACGATACCCCTCCTGCCCCATCAGTCCATAATTGAGCGGGAACATGACCGTATCGAAGTCAAAGCGCTCAATAGCCTGCAGGAATAATTGGGGAGAATGCATACCATGCCCGGTGATGCCCACAAAACGGATAATGCCTGCATCACGCGCTTTTAGCATGGTTTCAATCACGCCACCCTTTTGAAAGGCTTCATCCAGTTCTGCCTGGGTAGTAATAGCATGAATTTGATAGAGATCTAATTGCTGTACCTGTAAGCGCTTTAAAGACTTTTGTAATTCTGCCCAGGCTCCTTCTGATGTGCGTTGCATGGTTTTACAACCCAAAAAGAAGCGTCCCCGCTCTCGTTTCATCCACGGTCCAAGGCGTTCTTCTGCCACCCCATATTGCGGTGCGACATCAATATGATTGATGCCGGCAGCAATGACCTGCTCCATGACCGTATCAGCCACGGATTGGGTGATATCCCAGAAGGCAGCTCCTCCGAAAATTGCCAAAGTAGAAAAATGACCGGTTTTGCCTAATGCTCTTTTTTGCATGCCTCACCTCGCTTAAAACAATTAACTTCTGATTAATTCTAACAAATGTGCCAGATTTTCCACCACCAGGTCTGGTTGAAAAGGAGAATCCTTCACTTCCGCTGGTTGTGTCTCTCCGCTCAATACCAGAACGGTGCGCAATCCGGCTGCACCCAGCGCAATATCGGTGTACAAACGGTCACCTACCATGCAAATTTGAGTGGCAGGTAAGCTCAGACGTTTCATTAATGCTTTAACCACCGGCGGATTGGGTTTTCCGATGATCCAGTCAGGTTTGCGACCCGTGGATGCTTCCACAAACGCCATCATCGCGCCTATATCCGGCATGACCCCATTCTCCAGTGGGCAGTTGATATCCGGGTGGGTGGCAAAATAGGGAATTCCGGCACGCACGCCATCACACAAGCGCCTTAGTTTCTCATAGGTCAGGGTGGTGTCGAACCCCAAGACCAATGCCTGTGGTTTTTTGGTGGTGAGGAAAAATCCATGCCCCTCAAATTCCTCCTCCAGCGCCGCTGTACCGAATAGATCAATCTGTTGAATATGCGGGAATTGTTCCCGTAGGAAGTGGGCAGTGGCTTCCCCCGAAGTGAAAATCAAGTTTTCATCCACACCCAGTCCCAACCGGTTGAGTTTTTCAGCGTACAAACCGCGGTGTTTGGAGGAATTATTGGTCAAAAATAAAAAAGGAATTTGCTGTGCCTGTAAATAATCCACAAAATCCCGGGCACCCGGTAACAATTGCTCACTCAGGAAGACGGTGCCATCCATATCCAGCACAAAGGCTTTGACCCCTGACAATTTTTCATGCTGAAACTGCGTCATTCGTTCTCGCTTTTCAATCCATCCAGCGCAACATCTTAGAAAGCCAGTTGTTTTTATTCTCATCCTGATATGTGCTGAAGAGCTTGCCGTTCTGTCCATTGATCATAACCGGGAAACGTTCCGCATTGAAAACCAGCAATGCGCTCCATACCGGAATCAGCACCAGTTTGTATTGTTCGACGGTAATACGGCTGGTATTCAGCGCCAAATTCCGGATTTGTTGGATATTCACATCCTTTAGATATTGGCGTTCTGCTTCCATTGCCACCTTGCGGGCAGTCAGTGCTGCATCCCCGGCTGGCACTCCATAACTCTCCGCCATCCAATTGACCAGATACTGGAAATCAAAAGCCACCATGGCATTAAAGTCATAACTATTCATTAAATCGTTCATCAAGCGCGGGTGTTTACGCGTGGCAGGCACTCGAATGTCATCATAGAAGAGCGCTTTGGTACTGCTTTGCGGATACCATTGGCGGTTTTCCAACACTTCCAGTTGCCAATCGATAAATCCACCAATATCGAAGGTCCAAATCGGTAAATAAATGCCCTGCAAGGCTTCGAATTTTCCTTCACTCGCTTCCTGGTTGCTGCTCCACCACTTTAACAAGGTCTGATATGCCTGGCTTTCTGTTAAATGGAAAGGAATCACTGCGCCTGGTAAGAGGATTTCTTTTTCTTCTTTTTGCACCACAGCATAATTGGATTCACAAAATGGACATTGCCAGCTAAGTTGTTGCACAGGGATGATAAATTCAGCGCCACAACCCGCACACAACGATATCTGAGTGTTGACCGCAGTGGATTGGCCTTGCCCGGTTGCCAGGGAGATGAAAAAATTGGTTTCCTCAATCCTGCCACCTGATTTTTCCCGCATAGATGTGACCTCACAATTCTCACATACCAGCGATTGACCATCCGGGGCAAAAGTCATACGACCACCACATTGGGGGCAGACAAAGCGTTTCAGGTCATTGGTTGTCACCTGCTGAGGGATTTGCTCAGGCAGGCGATCAGGATCAATGATATTTTCAGATTGTATTTCTCCATTCAGAATTGCCATTTGACGGCGAGCCCGTCCTTCGGTTGGATCTATCGCCAGAATTTTTTCGATCCATTCGCGTTGTTCGTCTTCAGTGGGTGAAACCAGACTCAAATAATACATGGCATCAATTTGTTCTTTTTGCGGAGGATCTTGCGATAAATAGCGATCCAGATAATTATAGGCCTGTTGTTTTTCACCAACTTTGGCAGAAGCAATACCACGTACCAGTAAATCTCTTGGAATGGGGCTATGGCTAATCGGTTTTTTCACGTTTTCTCTCTTAAAATAAAATTTCATAGATCAATTGTATCAACTTTCGGAGAAAATTCATTAAAAAAAGCTGGTTTTTCAAGCAAGATACCAACCCAATCCGAGCGACCCCCCTTACCACAATTAAACACACCAACAACCTCGTTTTTTTGAGATGATACCATTTCTTTCCAAATTTAAACATATGCTATACTCAAATTAATATTCCAATTGTTCCAAAAACTCAGGTAACAAATCAATCATTATGAATAGCAATAATTATTGGGATATCTATAGCCTGTCTGATTTTCGCAAGAATTTTATTAGAATCTGATTTTTTACGGTTCCTCACCGATGAAGGAAGGGACACCTATCTCTCACAGGGAAAAATATATGTGTTAAGATGTCGGATAAAACAAAAGGAATTACAAAATGATTTGTGCAAATTGTGGTCATAAACTTCCTGAAGGCAGTCGCTTTTGTGAAAAATGCGGTACGCCGGTTGGCGTTATGGGTCCGAAAACAGAAGCAAAAAAACCTGGAAAATCATTGATTTGGGTCATCATAGTTGTCCTGATCATTCTCGGCTGTTGTTGTGTTGCCGTGATTGGTGGTGGATTTTTTTATTTCCGAAATCAGGGTCAGTCCTGGCAGGATGTTTTTCCCGATGTTTTGAAAGAGCTTCCAGGCACCACAGAGGTATTACCAGAGCCAGAAATCGATTCTCCGATCCCGGAGGAAGCAACGCAACCCACTTCACCAGATGAGACAATACAAGAGCCAGGTTACCTTCCGGAAGACTACACACTTGCAGTAACTGGTTCGGGTATCTGGATGGTGAATGAGCAAACACAAAACGTTACACAAATCAGCCATGCTCAATTAGATGCTCCATGGGATCTAAAGGCTGGTATGTCTCCGGACAAGAAGTTTTTCGCGTTTATTACGGGGGTTGGTGGTGCATCTGTGAATCCAATGTTACTTGTGCTGGATATGGATAACCAGACATCCATTTTACAATTAGAGCTGACCGGTCCAATCATCCAACCCGGTATGGAGGGCACACATGGTGACCCGGCCTTTGAAGCGATTGGGGCGATACAATACGATAACAGCCTGGCCTGGTCTCCAGATGGTACACGGTTAGCGTTTATAGCTGCTCGTGATGGGGACAGCGCGGATGTCTATCTTTTTAATCGATCTGATCAATCAATTACCCGCCTGACGGACGAAGACGGTCATGCCGCAGATTTGCATTGGTCTCCAGATGGGCAACTTCTCCAATATGTGAGTGTAAATACATTTGGTACTGGTGCAGGATCTAATATGGAAAGTTTGTGGAGTTACGATTTTAAAAGTAATACACCTCTACTCCTGCAAGAACTGGAAAGTAGTGGAGAAAATTTCCTGACATGGACGGATAACAGCCATTTTCTAATCAGTAGCTGGAGTGGCTTATGTGAATCGTATCATCTGCGGCTCGTTAATGCAGACCGTTTACTAAATCAAACAATTGTTGAAGGTAGCTTCACTGGGTCTGCTTACGACCCCGAACAAAAAACTGGTTTTTTTTCAGTTACTGAATTTAATACTGAATTCAATTACGATAATTGCCCTTATGGTGATGAGCCGATGGATGCTGGCGTGTATATCTTTGGAGAAGGCATCGGTATTCCTATTGTTGGTGAAATTGGAATAAAGAAGTTTGAACAACTAAATGCATATGGTGTCGGTTTTATTCCACAGGGAAATCTTTTCACTGTTTATAGTGATGATGGCCTGCAATATATTTACCAAAAGAATAAGTATGGGTATAACAGTCTGGAGATTCTACCTGAAGTAAAGGGGTTTGTGCCATATCCATCACCAACCGGGGATTACTGGGCATGGGCTTCTCGCAACAAGACTGGCCTTTGGATAACAGAAGACAATAGCCATCCGGTTGAATTGTCAGCAAATTTTAGCGGCGTGCCGCTGTGGAACCAGGATGGAAAGCTCATCTATTTTTATGAAAATGATCAACTTTTCTCAGCAAGCGCTCCCAAATACAATGTCAACCTGATAGGAGAATTTCGAGGTGAGGAAATCCTGGGTGTGATCAAGTAATAGATTTGATCCATGCATGCGAACAATGCATAAAAAATATTATGGTTTTCCTTTAACATCTCCATGGAAAACAGAGGACTCAATTTATTGAAAGGATACGTTTTCCTTGACTAATAAGAGCGCTGATACCAGGTTTGGTTTTCCATTACCCAGCCTTCCGCTTCGTCATCAAAGTTGCGAACTTTCCACCAGGTTTCTTTGCCCACCAACTCAGGGCCGGCGATGATCTCAAGGTAAGCATCTGCTGACAGCTTTTGAACAACATCCGCTGAGCGAGAGGGTTCGGCACGTAAATTCATCGGTGGATCTGCACCCTCTTCCGTCAGAACAAACACATCTCCAACCCGAAAAGCCAGGACCTCGGTCACCCGCCCACCGGGGACAATAAAATTGACCGTCCAGGCTGGGCGATTGGGGGGGTCCTGTCGCAGTTGAGCTCGCCAGACTTCATCGGTAAGGCGCTCTTCGCGGGGTTGGATAATTTCGTAATAACTGAGCACTCCACCCTGGGCAACATAAGTTTCACCATTCACCGGGATTGCCACATACATTCGATTAATCAACCCAACGCCAACTTCCATGATCTGGTTTTCAAATCCGGAGACCGCTGCAATCACCGGTACCGGTTCGGGCTTCATCGCATCTCCCATAAATCCCATCGGATCAACACATTCCTTATATTCCAGACAATCGCTGATGCGATAATAATCATCGGTTGATAATGATTCACCCTGCATTTCCCGCTCGGAAACTTCACCTAAATATTCCAGCCGATCACTGAGGAACACCAAATGATTCATATATTCCTGTAATCCAGGTACTCCCGTATATTCTGATTGTACCCAGCCCTTATTTTGCCAATCATAAAACAGGAAACTTAAGCCATCAACCATGCTGCGAGCTGCAAACGCCAGGCGATAATATAAATTCGGGTTTGGTTCCACATACGCCGGGGCTGGTGCAGAGGTGGGCGGACCGCCGCCCCCTAAACCTTCAGGCATTTTGGCATATAGAATCGTATCGTGTTTCAACTCTGCCCAACTGGAGAGCATGCTGTTAATTTCCTTGTAACGCCAGGCCGGTGTCTGCAAAAAAGCTGGAAACGCCGACCCTTTAGGTTCAATTTGTGCCTGAAACGAATATTGCCAGGCATTATAAAAGCGTTCTGTCCAGAATTCTTCCGGTAATTCTTTCACAAAATTCAGCATCAGATCCAACTGTTCGACATAATTTGGATACCTGGTTTCACCGGATAATTCGAGGCTGTGTTGCGCCTCAGCAGAACCATACGCAGCCGCCAGATCCAGTCCTTTTGGAAAGGCACGCCGCTCGACTTTATCTGTGATCAGTTGCTGAAAGATGTAGGCATCCAGTGTGAAACGCTGACCCATGAAACGCCAATCACGTTCGTATTCCATCTCCACAGAGGTATCCTGAAAGGTAGAATTGATTTGTGGTGCAGGCAATTCTTCCACCCGGGATAGAAACTCCTGCCATTTGGCATCATCCTGGATTAATTCCAGGTATATATCAGAACCATACACCGCTTCCATCAAGGTGTTCAATTCCAGTGGGCCGGGGTCATCAGAAGGACCAATGATGTAATCCAGCGTTTCGTAGACGGACAACCAGACCTTATAGGCTGGTTCCGTTTCCAGTTTTGCTTCACGGATAGCCAGTGTAATGATTAATGGGGCTCTGCTGGGAGACGATTTGTTTTCCAAATTGCGCAGGTTAAATGCCACCCTGCCAAGCCAGGTCATCCCGCGAAAATAATTTTCTAACTCTTGATTGCCCGTATAATGACCCACCGGGCGGTAGGCAGTGTAATCATCCGTAAAACCCGGAATTAATGCCGATTCTGCTTTGCCAGATTCGGCTTTAATCTGGTCCAGTTGTGCTGCAATCATAGCCTCCACTTCAGCAGGGATGGGATAATCCGGTGCAAATAGTTTGAGCGCAACAGCCAGATAATTCCTTGCCAGGAGCGTATCAGCTTCCAGATTATTTCCCCGACTGGACTGATAATATCCATCTACCTGCAGATAGACACTTTCCAGCAGTTGGATCATGACCGGACGCAGTGCTTCTTTCTCAAGCGCTTCCAGTAAATCATTAAAGGTGATATGGACAGCATGATAAACAGCATCGGTGGTTAAGAAGTAGGATTGTCCTTGAACTTTTGCCACAGAAATGCGAATATCTTTAAATTGCTCCTCCTGGCTTTCGATCACAATAAAACCGTTTTGTGCCAAAAACACCTGCTGATCAACCGTCAGACCGCTGATCACATCGCGATTCTGGATGCTGCTTAACACCACAGGCAACTTGCTTTGCTGATCATTCGCATCACCAGGATCATAAACAGACAGCGGCCGCATGGCAAGCTTCTGCCAGGAAGTAACGCTGAAATCCACCGGCGCGGACACCGGCCTGGCAGTCACCAGTATGCCAGGAGTGGCAGTATTGGATGGCGAAGATGTACTTGCTTCAGGAGTACTGTCAGCTTTTGGGGCTGGCGAAGTGACGAACATCTGGCAGCCGCCAACCAAAAAGATCAAAAATAGTAATAACCACTTTTTCATTTGCTTGAGCCCTTCAGAAACACGAAATGATTAAAACATTATATCTAAATCTCATGCTGATACAATATCGTAATCACGGTTAGTCCGATTTGAAACAATGTCATCGGGGATGGTATGATCGAATTTCAACCGGAAATTAATCTGTTGAACCCTGTCCTTTCTACGAAAAAATTACTACTTGCTTTTAATGGCTGTTATTTGTTACCATGAACCTGAAAGGTGAATTATCTGATGGCCTATATTTCACAATCCAATTCATGGGTGCTGATTATAATCATCCTCTTTTGCCTGGCCTTCATTGGTACCGGCCTGGGGATGTTAATAAAATTGCTAAAAAATTTTTCCAAAGTCAGTCATAGCAAAAATTGGCTTTCCACCTCAGGCAAAATCGTCTCTTCAGAACTGGATGCGCAAATCACAACAGATGAAGATGGCTACCAAACCACCACCTACTTTGCTAACGTTCTTTTTCAATATGAGGTCAGCGATGAGGTGTTTGATTGTGATTGCATCAACTTTGATTATGGGATGCGCACCAGCAATATGCGCGTACAACAATCCATAGTGGACCGTTATCCAGTTGGCAGACAGGTAACGGTATATTATGATCCCCATGATCCTGGGCAAGCTGTTCTGGAAAAGCGTGTGAACGGTTTATATACCACCATCATGGTATCCGCTGTATTTATACTGATTGGGGTGATTGTAGCGGTGATGTCCCTTGGTGTGAATCCACCATTTTTTCTGAAGAATCTTTTAGGAAACTAGCCCGCATTTGGCCACTCACCTGGTTCCATAAACCCGGCCGGGGGCGCCCCCAAGGCCTGGATCAGTCTCGCCCAGTAATTGACCTGGGCAGCCGTTGTCGCCAATATGACGATTTCTCTTTCAGTAAAAGTCTTCTGTATTGCTTGCATTAATTCTTCTGAAAAACTTAAGGGTGTGGCTGAGATCTGGCGGGTGTAACATAGCGCCAGGCGTTCACGATCACTGAAGGTAGCAACATCCTCTGCTGAAACCAAGCCTTGAATGGCCCCCAATTCCTGTGTGTTGATATGATATTCAGAGAAGCGCTGGCTATTCATATCGATACAAAATGGGCAGGCTGCACTGAACGAAGCCTGCATACGCACCAGTTTCAGCAAGCGTGCACTCAGATTTCCATCAGAATGCGCTACCAGGGCTTCCATGACCCCGGAGGAAAAGGCTGCTTTCGGGTACCAGGCTAAAAGTCGGGGAGGTAATAATTCTTTCCCGGTAACCCGTCGGGTAAACCACAACCCAATCCGTAACCAGAGGGGGATACGTTTTGGGGGAGCGATGAATGCAGGTTTATTTCGTTGCAAAGTCATTGGGAGTTCCTCGCTTTATCTATTCTTTTTTTACACCACTACAAAATAATTCTTCAGTAAGTGCATCGGTTTCGGGCAATAGTGTGTATAAATACGACATCTTTCGTAAAGTAAGGCAAGCGTTTTTTCGTAAAAATGGGTATTCATTGACCTTGGTGGAATAGTCTCTCATACTTTCATGATCACCAACAAATGTTGCTGCTTGCAGGAAAGGCATCCATTCCACGCGGTCTACTGGCTTTAGCCCCAACCCATCGGCTTTTCTTCCCAACCGTCTAATTTCCTCCCAATTACCTTTTTGTAGAGAAAGTTCTGCTTTTTGATAAAAATAGCACCATTGATGATCTGGTTCAATCCCAAATACAATCTGCATTGGTTGTGGCTGATCATCTTCAAGTAATAATGTATCTATGGATGAATACGAAGAAAGAAGTAGAGTTTGATCAATATCCCAAATAGAAAGGCGTGGCCAACGGTTATCCAGTATGTGTACACAGGAAGAAGTTGATGGTTGAGAGATAATTAACAATTTACGATAATCTGATTCGCTGGAATGGGTTCGATATTTCCAAACCTTATTTCTTCCCGAAATAATATCCTTGGTTGTTTCATTATTTTTCGGCACAGCGCTTATTGGATATGTAATGGGGATGGACAAATCAGTTTTCGGGGCAAAAAGAAGATTGGCTGGACCCCAAACCATGTCAACGTCTTCACCTGTAGAAATATCAGGAAAAACAGCTAGAATGGTTGTTCCATGTTCAATCCCATTTGTACGCCATGTTACTTGCCACCAAAATTCCTGAACAGCTTGTTCTTCCATCATCGCTCTGATCCCAATACTGTAATGAGTTAAAAAAGCAAAAAAAACCAATCCTAATAGCAAGCTTTTTTGAATAATAGACTTATTTACCATGTGGATTAGGCCAATTACCATCATTGAAGCAGCTAAGGATGCAGGCAACGTATAATGTGAAAAAGCATCAAAGACAATTGTTCGATTTGCGATGATTATGGGAAGAGAGCCGAAAATAGTACCAATAAAACCCAACCAAAAGGCTTCACCTTGCCAATAAGTATTCTTTATACGTTGATTTTCATTTTCAACTTGTAAGGTGGTTTTATTAGTTTTGGAAAAATAGTCAATAATCACCAAACTCATCAAGATCAAAACACTTATAGCCATTCCCACAAGCACATATTTCAAACGTAGTGTAAAAAAGTTTTGTGAAAATGGAACAAACCAAGCAAACAAAGCTAAATTGACAACACTCTGGAATAAGTTAACAAACCAGTTTCCCGATACGTATAAAGGCCTCGAAAAGAGGTGGGACAACTGAGTGATAATATCTGTGTCTGCACGTTGTCCACTAAAAATGAAAATATTCCATATTAAGTACACAATTGGGACAAGGAGATAATACCAAATAGTTTTGAAAACTTGTTGAATGCGTTTCCGAAAAGAGATCTCACCATACGTTTGAACTAGATAAATATATACACATAAATAACGCATAGCTTCCATACCAGCTGCATAATCTACAAAAAAGATATAGAGCCAGCCGGTGATAATTGCCATCAATGTAGCTATGATTTTTAAAATTATTGGGCGTTGTTGGATCGCAATAATTGTTAGAGCAATGGAGAATGTTTGTATAAAAACACTCATTATCATTGGTTGATATTCTATTCCTGAAACCCACCACAAGTAACCAGGGTAAAGGGTAAATAATAATCCCATCCAAAAAGCAGCCTTTTTTTGTGAAGGCCAAAGTAAGCGAAATAGCCACATTGCAGAAAATCCGGATAATAATCTCCAAAAAAAGGAAGTAAGGTGATAGGGTAGTGGATTTAAACCAAAAAGCTGAAAAAGCCATTTGAAAAGAAAACCACGAGCCGGGCGATCTATTGCAAACATGGCGTGAAAAACATCAGCTCCTCCAGTAAAGCCATCAAGCATGTAATACCAATCATCCCTGTAGAAGCTAAATTTCATTACTTGAGGTAAATATGCACTAGCAGAAATTAATATAACTAACAGAATACCAGCCCATCCATCAATTTGAAAATTCGATAATTTCTTTAAGATTTTTTCCATATTTGAATTTCCTTATATGAGGGGATATTTTCATCAAAACAGGTTATAAAAATAATTGAGTTACGTTAACACTAACAATAACCTGAAATTGTTAAAGCGCTCAAAAGCATTTTATCACTGAAATAACCTCTTTCTTATGTCCTCTCCGTTAGCTAAATATGTCCCTGAGGTGCCTGTCATCCAGTTGGCTCAAGTTATTGAAATCACGTAAGGGGAATCCTGGATTCTAAAGTAAGATTGCCTCACATCAAGGGTTACTTTTGAGGCGCTGCGTAGCAGGAGAGTCTTCCCTCATTGTTTTAATTATTCTTCGAGCAAGTTGGTACAACGATAATTTTCGATCAGGCGAGATTGCACATCTGCTGGTATAGGTTGTTTGGCCCGCACAGTCTGCCAAGCCATACAGATTTGATCATTGCTGGTGGAGACAGAAGAAGCTTGTAAGGTCATCTCTTCCGCTAATTCCCAATTAGCGTGGACAAATGCTGCCTGAATGAAAGGCATAAGTTCTTGAGAAGCATAAGGCTCATGATCCTGTTGTTGGGCTAGATTGTATAAACTGAGTACTTCATCCCAATTTTCATTTTGGGCAGCCAGGGCTCCTTTTTGGTAAAAGTAACACCACCAATTGTGATCCAATTCATCATCTAGAAAGGCGGGTTTAGGCAATGATCGATCGCTAGATATACGGGAAAGGTCTGAAAGAATGAGAGCTTTCTTTACGAATGGATCGAGATCAGGATTGTTGGCATCCTGCTGATCCAAAACCCAAACACAAGGAGAAATGTCAGTTTCATATTGAAAAACAATACTCTGCGGTTTATGCCACTGAAAGGAGAGGTGCGCGCTGGAAAAATCAATGGGAGCAGCGCCATTATCATTTTCAGAGCGGTACAGATCAACATACCAATAGGGTACGTATTTGGGGTTATCATAATCCCCATACATCATGTTGAAAGCAGATGCAGTAGCCCAGTTGCCAAGACCGACCGCAAGCGCTCCATTTCCTAGAAAAGCGGTATCAGGTTCTACATGGGGAGCACGCCATAAAAGTTGCCAAAAAAGCCGTTCTTGTTTTTGCCAGGAGTGTCGGTAACTATTGGATAAACGAAATTGAAATCCCACAGATAATGCAATTAAAATCGTCATGGTCAGGATTTTTGCCGTTTGAGACCAGAGAAGATACCATATCAAAGATGTTAGCATTAAGGCTGCCCCGGGCATAGCTGCCATTGCGAATCGATCGGATGTACGGTCCAGAGGTGAAAGGTAGCGCCCGATGGATAACCCTGGCGCAATCCCTGCCAGGAAGAATAAAAGTCCGAATATGAACATGAAGTGAATAGAAATGTCTGAATTATTAGCAAAGGAGCTAGGAATTTTGTGCCTGAATCGCCATAGAAGGAATGCCATTGTAGTGATCAACGCAAATACAACAACCCAACTGAGAAATTCTGTATTTGCTGCAATCGTGAATGTGGTGGGATCTATGGTTTGATACCAGACGCCACCCAGGCCTTGCAGCAGGCTTTGAAAAGTCATACTTGCCAGTTTAAATAAGGAATCGAGTGGATTCGTGAAAAGATTGCGAAGGTAAATCGGCGCGTTACGATCTCCACTTATTGGAGTCAGCATCAATGTGAGCCTCCAAAACAAATATCCAACCAGGACAATAAGGTAGGGAATCGATTGCTTGATTGTTTTGAGAAGCCTTCCAGCCTCTCCCCGGAACAGCCAAAATAATGCAATTGGCCTCAGAATCTCCAGCCCAATGAAGAACTCGTTCGCAAATATTTGTGCTGTCATTGCAAATACGCTGCTCAAGGTCAGGATAGCCCAATATTTTTCACTTTTTGCTGCGTTTAGCATCAAATAAAAAGAAACTCCCCACAATGTGAATGCAATCCAATGAAAACTGAAGGTTAAAGCTGAGGCTTGTTGGTCAAAAATTGGATAAACGGTCAGTAACAGGGCGGCTGAGCCAACTATAAGATGTTTGTCGGGAAATAATTTTTTCCAGCCTAGCCAAATAAAAACTACTAATAATGCGCGCCAGAAAAGCGCCCATAATTGCCAGATAATTGGGTTAAACTTAGCAACCCAGAAGCCGGGCAACCAGAGGGGACTTCCCGTTGGGCGGGTGACCATAAATGAGTATGCATTCAAACGCTGCAAACCTCCCTGTACAAAGGCTTCAAGGATAATCCAATCATCCAGGTACCAGCCGAGCTTACCTGCTTGTACAGCATAGCTTATCCCCAAGAGGAGAAAAACCAGCGCAGGGAGGGGAAATTGCTTCCAATCAATTTTTTTCAGTTGCATGCTTAATTACCGTCCTGATAAAGAAATATTGTCGAATAAGCAGACCATTTTATTATGTTCTACTACTATATTGCTTAAGTCATCTTTTTTCCATGAAATATTGTTGCTGATTTATTTTAATACTTTTATACAAATTTAACCGGGTGTTCTCTCCGATCTTGTAAAGACATATGTTGTGCAGAGTCAAGATTAAGGTGAGCGTACTATAAAGCTGCCCAGACCTAAGAAATTATTTTAAACAATCCGCAATATCAATTTCTGCTAATCATTTTAGGAATACGAAGATTACTAAATTTTATTTTCAATGCATGTACCATCTCCGCTAACAAATAGGGCTAATATGGCATCTTTCATTTCGCAAGCTCGGATGGTTGAATTTCACTAATGTGGAGCCCTGGATTAAACAACTCTGGCTATAATTAATCTGTTCGTACTTTTGCCCAAAGGATATGTCATGAAAAAAACGTCTTCACCACACACGGCACTCCCAATTCGCACCTGGTTTGTCATCGCTTTGCTGTCTCTTTCCGGGCAGATCGCCTGGGGAGTGGAAAACGCCTGGTTCAATACCTTCGTTTTCGATACTTTGACACCCAACCCCAGACCGATCGCCTGGATGGTGGCGATCAGTGCCATAACTGCCACCGTCACGACTTTGCTGATCGGGACACTCTCCGATCGCACCTTTACCCGCATGGGGCGCCGTCGTCCTTATATTTTGTTTGGGTACATTCTGTGGGGGATTGTAACGGCCTTGTTTCCGATGGTCTCCTTACTGCGCCCGATCGGTTTGGCTGTATTCATGGTCATCACGGCAGATGCAATCATGACCTTTTTTGGATCCGCCGCTAATGATGCCAACTTCAGTGCCTGGACAACTGACATCACCGATAAAACCAACCGCGGTCGGGTGGAAGGTTTGATCCAGATGAGTATTTTTGTCTCTTTCATTATTACGACCGCATTGGCAGGTGTGGTGATTGAGAAGTATGGTTACTTTGTGTTTTTCTATGGGTTGGGAGGGCTGGTGGCATTAACCGGATTGATTGGTGGTTTGCTCCTGAAGGATGCACCGGTCAGTCATGATGAACAATTTCAACCACGCCTCCCTTATTGGCGCGAGGTATTAAATACATTTCGTTTTCGTATTGTGCGGGAGAATCGCGTCCTATTTCTATTATTTCTGGCCATCCTGGTGAATGGCATTGCCTGGCAGGTTACTTTTCCTTATCTGCTCATTTATATCGAGCATTATCTGGGGTACGATAAAGGCACGATGGGTCTTATCATGGGAGGCGTTTTGATCATCACAGCCTTGAGCACTATCCCACTAGGTATATTGGTTGATAAAATTCCACGCCGAACATTTATTCTTTGGATGGCTTTCCTTTCATCCGTGACGGCTTTGATATTCTCGTTTGCACGTGGGATTCCTTTCCTTGTCATTGCAGGTACCCTGCAAACAGTGACCATGGCTGCTTTTGGCATCGTGGCCGGTGCCTGGTTAATGGATCTGTACCCTGAGCAGCAACGTGGTCAATTCCAGGGTGTCCGCATGATCTTTATGGTATTGCTACCCATGGTCATCGGCCCTGCGATTGGTTCTTTCCTCATTCGCTCTTATGGGATACCGACTGTTTTAAACGGGGAAGCTGGCTTTATTCCGACCCCCGTCATTTATTATATGGCCGCAGCGATTAATCTGCTGGCAATCCTGCCTTTGGTTCGCATTCCCAGGCAACTACCTGCAGAGGAGGCTAAATGAGCCAATCAACCTGGACACCAGTCCCCGGCAGAATTCAAACCCGCTGGGCAAAGGATGTCAACCCGCGTAGCCCCTTGCCCGAATATCCACGACCACAAATGTCACGCCAGGACTGGATGAATCTGAATGGGTTATGGGATTATGCGATCTTGCCGCTGGATGATGAGCCGGATCAATATCAGGGACAAATTCTGGTGCCATTCGCGATCGAATCATCCCTTTCCGGTGTGGGTAAGCCATTACAACCCAACGAACACCTCTGGTATCACAAAACCTTTGAATTACCCATTGAGTGGAAACCCCGGCGGGTTGTATTGCATTTTGGAGCTGTAGATTGGCAGACAGATGTGTGGTGTAATGGGCAGCATCTAGGCCAGCATCAGGGCAGTTATGATCCTTTCTCGTTTGAGATTACGAAATTCCTGCGTGATGGTGCTGAAAATGAGCTGGTGGTAAAAGTCCACGATCCCACCAGCGCAGGCCGTCAGGAACGCGGCAAACAGACTCTGACTCCCGGTTTTGTCTTTTATACCGCCGTTTCCGGAATCTGGCAGACAGTATGGCTGGAGCCATTACCCGAGGTTTTCATCCAGGAGATCCACATGACACCCTTCATTGAGCCAGCCCGGCTTGAGATTCAGGTTTCTCTCTCGGATCAACTTCCCGAGCATGAGCTCCAGGTTCAACTTAAGGAAGCGGACAAAGTGATTACCGAGATCAGTGGCAGCTCAGGACAAAAACTCATCCTGGCGGTTCCTGATGCTCATTTGTGGTCGCCGGATGATCCATTTCTATACGATCTAAAAATAAACTTAAGTGTTAAGAACCAGTTGATCGATTCAGTGAAATCCTATTGTGGTTTACGTGAAATCAGTCTGGTGCAGGATGAAAATGGCATTCCGCGAATCCATTTAAACCACAAATCCATCTTCCAATACGGGCCCCTCGACCAGGGTTATTGGCCGGATGGACTTTACACTGCCCCCACCGATAAAGCGCTGCGTTACGACATCATATTCAGTAAATCGCTGGGCATGAATATGTTGCGCAAACACATCAAAGTTGAACCAGCCCGCTGGTATTATCATTGTGACCAACTTGGCATGCTGGTCTGGCAGGATATGCCCTGTGGCGGGAAAGTCCCGCACACCCTGATATTGGGGATGGGTTTTCTGCTCAATCTCAAAATTCGTGATGATCGTCGCTACCACTGGTTTGGGCGCGAAGATGCAGGCGTTCGGCAGCAATTCAGGCACGAATTACAGGCGATGATGAAAAATCTCCACAATTATCCGTCGCTTGTGGTGTGGGTGCCATTTAACGAATCCTGGGGGCAGTTCAATGCCCGTGAAATCGGTGATTGGGTCAAAGCCAACGATCCTTCACGCCTGGTGGATGTAGCTTCCGGCTGGTTCGATCAGGGCAATGGGGACATCTATTCCATTCACAAGTATGTCGGCCCTGGCATGCCTCCCATCGAAAAGGAACGCGCTGTTGCTCTCTCAGAATTTGGCGGTCTCGGTCTTAAAGTGGAGGGTCACTTGTGGCAGGAGGAGAAGCTATTCGCCTACCGCATGGTGAAATCCAGTGCGGAACTGACAAAAAGGTACCTTAAGCTGATGGAAAAATTGCTCACCCTTAAAGAAAAAGGACTGGTGGCAGCCATTTACACTGAACTCTGCGACGTCGAGTACGAGATCAACGGCTACCTGACCTACGACCGCGAAGTGGTGAAGATGGATCGCGATCAGATTGAAGCCGCGCATAGCAGATTGATCAATGAATGAAATGGGTGGATGTTTTTATTAAAGCTCCTCCAAATAGCTACTGGGTAAATTTTCTGACTCGGAAAGTTTCCTGAGAACATTCCATTTGTCACATCAAATACTTGTCAAGACTTCTTCGTCTCATTCTTACTCATGCGAATGCCGGTGATGTAAATCCGGCCAATGTGGATGAGAATGTTTCAGGAAATCATGTTGATGCAGGTGTGAATGCCAACCATCCGCAGCATCATTTTCATTATGGTCATGATGGCCATCATCATGGCGGTGCAAATGCTCATGGATCATGCTTTCGTGAAGGTGTTTGTGCTGATGTTGTTCACGCATAAGCAAAGAAAGTGATACGATGAATAGTAAGATGGCAATTGCCAATTGCCAGGTAAATTTCTCCCCCAGAATCAATATTGATAACAAAATACCCCAAAAAGGCGCACTGGAAAAAATCAATTGGCTGCGGGTAGCACCTAGCTGTTGAGCAGCTGTAATGTACAACACAATACTGAAACCATAAGCAAAAACACCCAGGACCAAACCGCCTATCACAGAACCCACAGAGCCTGTTAAGGGTGCAATGCTGATCCCAATGATCAGGTTGGTCGTCCCGGCAACCAGGCCTTTCCATAAGGTCGATTGTGCCGGTGTGATGCCATCGATTAATGCAGTCAGGTGGTTATCAATTCCCCAACAGATACAGGCAAGTGAGACCAGAATCCCAGCCATAACACCTGCAGAACCTTCACCGGAAGTCAGAATGACAGCCGATAATAAAATGCCTCCCGCCGCGAACCAGCCAATTCGTGTTAAGTGATCTTTGAAAATGAAATGACCCAGAATGGCGGTAGCCACCATTTCCAGATTAAGCCACATCGAAACGGATGCAGCGTTCGCCAGGCGCAAACCGGCCAATTGCGCTACAGGCCCCAACATACCGCCAAATAAGACTGCCCCCAGCAAACGCAGTGAGTTTTTGTGATCCATTTTCCAGGGCCATAGAAATTTTCGTTCGCGGATGACCAGCAAAATTACACCCAATGCTGCACCAATATACAGTAACCCTGCTAATTGAAATGAAGATAAATGATCCAGTAAACTCTTGCTGAGGGGAGTTGCTGCCCCGAATAACAATGCTGATAATATAGCAATTAGAAAAACCGGAATTTGTAAATTATTTTTAGCTATTCGTTTCTTCCTCTGGCAGCACCTGAATGCAGCCCTCCGCAAACCCTACCGTAACCTGCTCACCATTCGGGAAAAGTTCCATTACATAAGGGTCTGATTCCACACAGGTCAGCATTTGCCCATTGACTTCCACATCGTATTCAATGACATCACCCAGATAGACACCGCGTCGGATAACACCCGGGAAGATTTCCCCGGTTTTATTGATGCGGAGCATTTCGGGACGAACAATCAGGCTAACTGCTTCCTGTTCGTGAAAATCACGCTGAATATTCGTTAATTCCAGAACTTCGCCAAATATTTTCACTATTAAGTTCGAACTAACCTGCTTCTGGACAATGGCAGATACAAAATTCGCCCGACCGATAAAATTAGCAACGAAGCGGCTGGAGGGGTAACGGTACATCTCAACCGGTGTACTGATCTGCTCAATGATGCCGTTGTTCATGACCACGATCCGGTCAGACAGGGTCATGGCTTCGATCTGGTCATGCGTCACATATACACTGGTAATGTTCATTTCTTTCTGAATGCGGCGAATCTCGAAACGCATTTCTTCACGAAGTTTAGCATCCAGGTTGGAAAGAGGTTCGTCCATTAGTAAAACTTTTGGTTCCATGATTAATGCCCTGGCAAGGGCAACACGTTGTTGTTGACCCCCTGAAAGTTGGGTCGGGGCACGGTCTCCATACCCCTGAAGTTGCACAAGATCCAGTACCTTATTGACTCGCTCCTGAATAACTGTTTTCGGCAAGCGTTGAACGTTCAATCCATAAGCAATATTCTCAAAAACATCCAGATGAGGGAAAATTGCATAACTCTGGAACACCATGGACATTTCCCGTCTGTGGGGAGGCAGCATGTTAATTTGATTTCCATCCAGCACGATCTGACCGGCAGTAGGAAATTCAAACCCGGCGATCATACGCAAGGTGGTCGTTTTTCCACAACCACTGGGTCCCAGTAATGTGATCAGTTCGCCTTTTTCAATGTCCAGGTTGACATTGTGAACGGCGGTCACTTCACCTACCCCGCCGCGCGCCGGGAATATTTTTGTGATGTTTTCTAATGTTAAATACATAGGTTCCTCAATCCGAAAATTTAAAATCCCTGGCTCATGTCCACCGAGCCTCTACCTTTAAAGAGCTTGTTGACCAACAAATTTAGCACAAAAATGGCAATCAATACAAAAATAATGATTACCGTTGAATAAGCAGCGGCAATACTTACACCACCTTGCTCCCATTCACTTAAAATGGATGCTGTCACAATCCTCCATTTGGCAGATATCAGGAAGATGATCGCGGAGACGCTGGTCATGTGTCGGGTGAAGCTGAAGACCAGCCCGGCGAACAGAGCCGGCAAAATCAACGGTAAAGTCACCTTGCGAAATGTATATTGCGCATCCGCCCCTAAAATATTGGAAGCCTCTTCAATAGAAGGGTCAATCTGTTGCAGGGCAGCCACACCCGAACGCACCGAAGCCGGCACCGAACGAACAATGAAGGCACCCATAATTATATAAGCCCCACCCACCATGGCATAGGGCACACCCACAAACGACAAAGCACAGGGAACCGCCAGCGTCAGAATCCCTATCCCAATGCGCGATGCTTTTCCATTTATATTTTGCAACAACAGTACCCCGGCGAACACCAATCCAATTGCCAGAAGTGCTGGTGTAGGTTGTACGAGTACTTTGATGTGGTCTGAAGCCTGAAAGATCGCATTACTCCAAAACCCTCGTTCTAAAGAGCGGCTGAAATTAGCAATTGGTTTCGAAATAAGTACAGCCCAATTGGTAGACATTACATAAATGCCCAATACTGCTAGAACCAATGGTTTTCTGAATATCTTCTGAGTGACCATCATATAAATGGCTACAACAAGGTAGAATCCTCCCAGGATGTAATACATATAGGGCTCATAGACCTGATTGAGCGCCACACCGACGGCAGTACCCACACCCAGAATGATAATTCCCTCCCATCTGGTCTTACCGACCACCGAAGCAAAAAACAATGCCATCACCGCATATATTCCAATCGCTAATGCCAGTGGTGGTTTGTTGAACGCCATTACAAACCCTATACCCAGAATGGTGCCCGGCACTGCGCCACCCAGATTCGAGGTGAAATCCAGCACAGATTTGCCGGTAAAGTTCTTTCTCACCACCAACCAGGCAATGATCATGCCCAGTATGGCTGCGAAGGGAGTTGCCAGCGCGCTCAGGAAGGTTGTATCCAGGATGGCTTCGATTCCGCGCGTGACCGTCATCTCCCAATGGCGCAGGGTAGGCGTAAAGTCAACTCCCCAGGCGGTACTGAAGGAACCATACACAATGGTTGCATACAAAAGCAGAATAAAGGCAATAATAGCATAGGTCAGGAAGTTGAAGATCAAACGGATAATCGGATCTTTTTCAAGGATGACTGATCCAGCGGGTTTCCCCGTCACAGAGATATATGTACGGCGATTGACGTAATAGCGCTGAATGAGAAAAATCACCAGGGTTGGAATCATCAGCACAAAAGAAAGAGCGGATGCTTTCTGATAGTTATATTCACCGATGACCGCCAGGAAAATTTGTGCCGAGAGCACCGTGCGGCCGCCGGAAAGAAATAATGGGTTGCCCAGGTCTGCCAGAGATTCGACAAACAGCAGCAGAAAGGAGGCTGCAATACCAGGAATCAGGAGCGGGAGTGTAATGGTGCGAAATAAATGAAATCGCCCCGCCCCCAGGCTGGAAGCTGCTTCCTCCATCGCCGGGTTGAGCCGCTCTAACATGGCACGCAGGATCAGGTAAGAAACTGAAAAGAAGGTGATCGACTGGACAATGACCAATCCATCCAGACCATACACATCGTTCATACCCTGCACAAAGGTGATTCCAAAAACCTTATTCGTAATCAAACCATTCCGGCCAAACAACAAAATCATACTGAGGGCTAATGCAAAGGGCGGGGACACTGTAGGTACCAATGCCAACCAATGAACAACTCGCTTACCGGGAATATTACAGCGCACAACCGCATATGCGAAAACGAAACCTAACAGGGTGCCGAGGGCTGCTGTTAAGACGCCCATTAACATCGTGTCAAAGAAGGCTTTCCGCAGATTGGGACCGTAATAATTATCAAAATAGCGGGCAAAATAGGTGACATCGAATGCACCTTCTTTTGAAATGAAACCACCAGACACAGAGCGGTAGAGAGGAAATACAATAAAAACAAAAATAAAAATACCAGCTAATAACAAACTCATAAAGAGAACCGGGTCTCTGCGGATGAGGGCAAATTCTCGGATCCGACGTACGATTGAGGATGTGTTTGGGGTGGAATGAATGGTGCCGTTTTGGGTGTTTTGCATGGTTCTTCCAATTTAACATACGGGGCGGTTGGCACCGCCCCGTAATTCGGTCGATATTTTATTGTTTCAGGTTTTCAGCATTCTGGATTTCGTTGGTGAATTTGTCTACAAATTCGGTTTTGTGAGTGCCGGCCCAAATGAAGTCATAATCGATGAGATTGACTTCCAATAATTCTGGGTGAGAGAGTTCTACACCGGAGACAGTAGGCGCTTGATAGGCTGCATACTTCGGACCTAAAGCCTGTGCTTCGGGCGTAATTGCCCAGTCATACCATAATTTGGCTGCCTGCATGTGCTTGGCATTCTTGATAATGCCTTCCCCACCGATTTCATAGCCGGTACCTTCTTCTGGGAAGGTTAATACCAGAGGCATCTTATTGTTCTCAATTTCATTGACAGTATCATGTGAGAACACAATGGCTACAGCACCTTCACCCTGACCAACGAACTTGGCGGGTGCAGCACCACTCTTGGTGAATTGGGCTACTTGCCCGGCATATTGTTTGATGTATTCCCAACCAGCTTCTTCACCACGCATCTGAAGAACGGTGGCGATGGCAGTGTAGGATGTGCCCGAGGTGGATGGATGAGCAACCAAAATTTGGCCTTTGAATTCAGGTTTCAAGAGATCATCCCAGGATTTTGGTGCTTCCACCCCAGGATTCGCTTCTAACCAATTAGTGTTGGTGGCGAAACCGAGACTGCCAACATACACCCCCACCCAATAATTATCAGCATCCTTCATCAACTTTGGATCACGAATATTGCCATAATTGGGTGAATCATATTGCTCCAGCAAGCCTTTTTCTTTGGCGGCAACAAAACTATCGATCGGGCCACCCCACCAGATATCAAATGTGGGGTTGTCTTTCTCAGCTTCCACACGGGCTAATGCTTCACCGGACGACATACGTACATAGTTGACGGTGATTCCGTATTTGGCTTCGAACTCCTGTTTCATACCCTGACACCATTGTTCCTGTGGTGTACAGAGCACATTCAGCTCAGTGTCAGTGATGACATCTTCAGCTGGTGCGACTTCTGCTGGTTGACAGGCAGTTAATACTGTTGCAATCAACAGAGTCAGAAATAGAATAAAACTTACCTTTTTCATTTTTCTCCTCCAAAATATGGTTTTGGCACGAACGTGCCCATAAAATCTTCATGGTTTTAAGAAGATTAACGACAATACTATTATATAGATTTATTGATAAAAGTACATAATTTAAACTAGTAATAATAACCTGATTTTGTCATCATTATTCAGAATCCCAGCACGCCGATCAGACTGTTTGCTCAACGATGAAATGATGGTTCTCACGAAAAACAGTGTACAATACAACTTAAAGTTATCTCTTTTGTTGCGTGTCACTTAACACCTCTGTAAGAATCGATATAAAATGTCAAAATCCAGATTGCTCAAACCAACCATTCTGTCTCTATCCTTCCTTTCGATTCTATCCGGAGCTGCGGTTTCTCCTGCTTTAGGCCGTATTCAGCAAGCTTTTCCGGAAGCCAGCGAATTAACCGTTCAAATGATTCTGACTCTGACGCCTTTATTTATCATTCCATTCAGTTTGCTCACTGGTAGACTTTCTTTAAAAATCAATAAGCGGCACATATTATTTGCTGGGCTCACCATCTACCTTCTGGCAGGCGTGGGCGGCGGTTTGATGAACAGCCTGCCAATGATCCTGGTCATGCGTGCGCTGTTGGGCATCGGAACCGGCCTGATTTCTGCCCTTTCCTTGTCGCTGATTGCTGATTTTTACCATGGGAATGAACGGTCCACCACCATGGGTCAATCTTCAGCGATTGCTACCCTGGGTGGTATTGTGCTGACTTTGTTATCCGGTTGGCTGGCTTTATTAAGCTGGCGTTTTGCCTTTGGAGCTTACCTGGTTAGTTTGATTGTGCTGATCATGGTGTATTTCTACTTACCAGAACCCCCAACATCCAATCAGCAGAAATCCTCCCAGCCCGCCAAACTACCGGTGGGTGTGTATGGAATGGGTTTTTTGACGATTTTGTTAATGATCGTCTTTTACCTGATTCCGACCCAGATTGCGCTCTTCCTGCAGGAAACAAACATTGGCGATGCCGGACAAAGCGGCATCAGTATTGCCACCATGAATCTGGCAGCCTTTATCGTCGGGCTTGCTTTTGGAAGTATTCGTAAACATTTGAAGTCTTTGACAACCATCCTATCTTTACTCTCTTTGGGGGGCGGTCTGATAGCGCTCAATTTTGTGCAGACTTTTCCAGCCGTTTTGGTTTCACTATTCATTGCCGGCTTGGGGATTGGTACCATCATGCCGACCATATTCCTGACCACCGCCAATCTGGTGCCTGATGAGTTGAACGGGCCAGCCCTTTCCATCACCAACAGCAGCCTGTATCTGGGTCAATTTCTTTCGCCCTTGTTTTTCTCGCTCATCGGGACCCTGTTCAATATGCACACCATCCGCTTGAATTTCTTTTCAGGCGGACTCTTAACTTTATTGGCTGCACTGTTATTCATTGTGTGGCTACTGACACAGAAAAATTTAAAAGCTGCCTAAGGATCTGTTCTTCTTACCATGACAAATCCACCCACTCCAATCACCCAAAAGTCATCACTATCGCTTACGATTGCTGTCCTGTCCTTATCGATGTTCGCAGTCATGTCTTTCTCGTCCGTTGCTCCCGCATTAGGCCGCATCCAGCTTTCTTTTCCAGAGGTAACCAAGTTACAGTTACAAATGTTCCTGAATTTACCCTCGCTTTTTATCATCCCTTTCAGTTTGCTTTCAGGGCAACTGACATTGCGCTACAAGAAGCGACACATCCTGTTAACCGGGTTGGTAATTTATGGTATTTCCGGTGTTGGTGCAGCTTTTGCTCCTACATTTGTGGTTTTGTTAATTCTGAGAGCTTTTTTAGGCATCAGTCTGGGTCTAATTACGCCGCTTTCATTTTCACTTATTGCTGACCTATTCACAGGTGAAAAGCGCGCTCGTTTGATGGGGCTCTCCTCTGCGGTAGCCACTTCAAGTGCAATTTTAATGTCCTTGTTGTCCGGTTGGTTGGCACTCTATAACTGGCGCTACGCGATGGGAGCCTATGGCATTAGCGTGGTGGTCTTGCTGATGGTTTATTTTTATCTACCCGAACCTTCTTCCCAATCGAAATCTATAATCAAAGACCAAAAATTGCCATTTCTGGTGTACGCTGCGGCGTTATTTACCTTGTTCTCGATCGTTATCTTTAATTTAATCACCAACAACATGGCTTTTTATTTAAAAGACACTGGCCTGGGAGATTCTGCTGAAAGCGGTGTTGCAATTGCTTTTTATCAGGGTGCACAATTCCTGGTAGCGCTGCTTTTTGATAAAATCTACCGGCGTTTTAAGAATAATACAGCCATATTCAGCATGGGGGTCTCAGTCATTGGCTTTGGTATTCTTTTTGTTGCCAATAGTTTATGGATGATTATTCTGGCCGTTTTTATCATCGGGCTGGGTATTGGCTCACTAATACCATTTAACGCACTCACCATTTCAAATCAGGTATCTTCCGATATGAGTGGCTGGGCTTTGTCGTTGAATACCAGTGGTCTCTTTGCAGGTCAATTTATTTCGCCATTTGTCTTTTCATTCATCAGCAGTATTTTTGGATTTACGTCCATTCGTTTCCATTTTCTGTCCGCGGCGGTGATGTGTGCTATCGTAGCAGTAATCATAATTATTGCCCGGAAAGCCCGCCAGCGCGGTACCAAAAATTTCGCTAGAATCGAATGATGCGTTTAAGTAATCGGGATTATCAATTGATTATTTTTCATTAAAATGCAATAATTTATGAGTATCTACAGGTTATTTATTAAATCTCACATAAAAAATACAGAATAATGAACGAGGAAAACGGCATATGAAAGTAGCTATCATCATCAGTATTGCGGCTTTATTGATTGTGGCAGGCGCTTTAATGGTGGCAACTGATTTCACCGCCTATCTGGGAAGTAACCCGGTCACCTGCAATAATTGTCACCTGATGGATGCAGCCTATGAAGGCTGGTATCACGCAGCGCACGCCTCCTGGGCAAATTGTGTCGATTGCCATGCCCCACACTCTTTTGTCCCCAAGTATCTTTTTAAAGCATATTCCGGTTACCGGCATGTGACCGGTTTTTTATTCAAGGAACACCCCACCATTTTAAGGGCTATCCCACTTTCTAAAGATATTATTCAGGAGAATTGTATTGGGTGCCACGAAACGGCAGTTGAAGACATTGCTTTCAACGCAATGGATGAACAGCGTTATTGCGTCGAGTGTCATCGTTCCGTAGCCCACGGTGAACGAGGAATTTCCATCTTACCATTTCGAGACCAGGAGACAGATAAATGAAAAAGATTTCACCTATTACCATTTTGAGTGTTACGATTGCGATTCTGGTGATTGCGGTTGTAGGGTTGTTATGGTTTATCCAATCACAACCGGATCCCATACGGGGAATTCCGCCACTGACAGAAGTCTCACCAATGGAACCGGATTCTTCGGTTTGGGGTGTAAACTTTCCAAACCAGTATTCCACCTTTCTATTGACAGCAGAGAATAACACCCGCACCGCCTTTGCTGGATCACTGCCTTTCCAGAAACTGGAGTGGGATCCACGCCTGGTTACACTGTGGGTCAATTACGGATTCAGTAAAGATTATAAAGAAGATCGTGGTCATATGCATTCCATTACAGATGTTGAGGAAACATTGCGCACAACAGACACCTCTGCCGGCACGTGTTATTCCTGTAAAAGCGCAAATAATATTGAACTGTGGGATGAGATGGGCGCAGCCAAATACGCCAGCACACCATTCGGTGTTCTTGGAAAACAAATCACGGAACCCATCGGTTGTGTAAATTGCCATGATTCTTCCAGTATGCGATTGGTCGTCACCAACCCAGCTTTAGAGAATGCTTTGGAGGAGCAAGGAAAGGATTGGCGCACTTTTTCAAGGCAGGAGATGCGCTCGTTGGTTTGTGCCAATTGCCATGTTGAATATTATTTTGCCGGGGAAGGTAATCTATTGACGTTCCCATGGGATAATGGCACCAAAATAGAGGAGATTGCCGCCTACTACCAGGAGTTAGCATTTACTGATTGGGTGCATGCCGAATCCGGGGCAAGTATGATCAAGATGCAACACCCAGATTACGAACTCTTCACAGCGGACAGCACCCACTACAAAGCTGGCGTCGCCTGTGCCGATTGCCATATGCCTTACACCAAAGATGGAGCAGCCAAATTCTCCAATCACAACATGCGCAGCCCATTGTTGGATCCTGAAGCCACTTGTGGAACCTGTCACACCAGTGTCGAATATGTAACCGACCGTGTTGCGATCATTCAACAGCAAGTATGGGACACAATGGAGGCAACGGAAGATGCACTCGTAGACGCAATCAAAACAATAGCAACTGCAGCCGAGGTTGCGGGGGTGAATCCGGAATTATTAGCCGAAGCACGTAATTTGCACCGGGAATCACAATTGCGTTGGGATTTCATTTCCGCCGAAAGCAGCATGGGGTTCCATAACCCTTCTGAGGCTTTGCGCATTCTGGCGGCTGCCACTGATATGGCCCGCCAAGCCCAACTCAAAGCCATTGAAGCCACCGGGCAGGGGTTGAATATCCAGGTGAATACCCCTTAATATTTGTTGGAGAATATATGCAGCGCCTATCCCAATATTTTTATCGAAAAACATCCTTCTGGGTGGTTCTCATCACGCTGGCTCTTTTTGTCATTTACCTGGTATTGGTTCTGCCCGCCGAAGCGGCCCGGTCTGATCAGGTGATCGGGTCTGCTCCATCCCCGGACACCTCACTTTATTACTCAAAGGCTGAACTTTATCAGATAGCGGAAACCTATGGGCAGGAAGGCAGGTTATATTATGTGGATTCGCGCATCACTTTCGATATCCTCTGGCCGCTGGTGTACACTTTCTTTCTGATCAATGCGATCAGTTGGATTTTAAATCAAACCATCCTGGAAGACTCAAAACTGCGTCTGTTGAATTTGGTGCCTCTGGCAGGTATTCTGTTTGACTATTTAGAGAATATCGCCAGCATGGTGGTGATGTTCCGCTACCCGACCCCAACAGATATTCTGGCCAGCCTGGCAGGGGTCTTTACTTCCTTAAAATGGGTCTTCCTGGGGGGCAGCTTTCTTATTCTGGTGTTTGCTGTAGTGCTTTGGGTAGGAGTGCGAACGAGTATCATTAAGACCGGATAACCCAAAACCATGATAGGGGTTGAAAAAACCTACCTGATCCGCTTCAATGAATCCCTGCCCTTTGGCTGATGAGCCGTACGGGCGGGTTCGGAACCCGTCCGTACGTGTGCTAACTATCACCATATTCATCTGAATTTCTCACTTTTCTAAACAAGGGGATTTTTCAAGCTCAACCCACCTGAATTCTGGTCACTAATTTGAGAAACCCAGGAGACCTATCGCTCGAGAAAACCCGAGCTATTGTTTTTAAAAAACACATTAGAATTTTTTAAGAAGCTTGATAATCAGATTGAATTTGTCGTAAATTACGATATACTTTCATCCAATCAATACCTCATCCTTCCTTTTAGAAAGGATGTCAAGGAGCAAACATTGGCAAAGTTGAAGAAAAGCAAGCAAAAAATTGATCCCTCCATCTGGGTAGTCCTGGTGGGTGGTTTAATGCTGATAGTAGCTGTGGTGGTTCTGGTTGTTCAGGCACAGCAACCGGAACAATCATCTGCGGCTAACCAAAATCCGAATATTCCGTATCCTGAGGTGGAACGCATCTCTTTACAGGATGCCAAAGCCGCTTATGATGCCGGCACAGCCGTGTTTGTGGATGTGCGTGGGGACGATTCCTACAATACCGGTCATATTCCCGGGGCACTTTCAATCGCAGAAGCAGAAATGGAAAACCGTTTTTCTGAACTCAATCCGAACGATTGGATCATCACCTACTGCACCTGACCGGCTGAAGAATCCAGCGCCCGTGCGGCGACCGTTTTACTAGCAAGAGGATTCAAGAACGTCAACACATTACAAGGCGGACTGCAAAGCTGGCAGCAGAGTGGCTACCCGGTGGAGTAATAAGGATTCAGGATTCAGAATTCAGAATTTAAAAGGTGCGCTGCACTTAAGGTTTGACCAGATCGATTGGAATGGAAAAAAAAGACGGAGCATCCTACATCCAAAAGTGCGTTGCACCTGATTACATAAACGGAAGTAGGGTTCCAGATTGGTGCACTGCCCATTTGGAATATCATTAACAAATCACTTGCCCCAGGACCGGAATTCCTGGTTAATCCTCAAGTGCAATGCACCACCAATGGGAATTTATTTTGCCAGAGGTAAACATCTTGGATAATTGAAGTGGTCTGGTTTGTCACGGACCACAGAAGGAGGAGGGGTTTGGTGGGAAGTTCCGCTTGGGTTTGAATCTGGCTCTGGCGCGTGGTAGAATCGCTATACAAATGATTTTCCAACAGGAGGATGATATGGCAGAAGCAACCGGCACCTTTGCCGTTAAAAAAGGGTTAGCCCAAATGCTGAAGGGTGGCGTGATCATGGATGTGGTCACAGCGGAGCATGCCCGCATCGCGGAGGATGCCGGCGCTTGCGCTGTGATGGCATTGGAACGTGTGCCGGCAGACATCCGTGCCGATGGCGGGGTGGCTCGCATGAGTGATCCTGAATTGATCCTCAAAATTATGGATAAAGTCAGCATCCCTGTGATGGCGAAATGCCGTATCGGTCATTTTGTGGAAGCACAGATCCTGGAAGCTTTAGGTGTCGACTATATCGATGAATCCGAAGTGCTCACCCCGGCAGATGAGAGCCACCATATTTACAAGCACGATTTTAAAGTACCCTTTGTGTGTGGCTGTCGTAATCTGGGGGAAGCCCTGCGCCGTATCGGTGAAGGGGCTGCCATGATTCGAACCAAAGGCGAAGCCGGCACCGGTGATGTGGTTGAAGCGGTGCGCCATGCCCGTACCGTTCTGGGTGAAATTCGACATCTACAGGTCATGCCGGTGGAAGAATTAATGACCTACACCAAAAATATCGGCGCGCCATTTGAATTGGTCCTGGAGGTTCATAAAACTGGCACATTACCAGTGGTTAATTTTGCAGCCGGTGGGGTTGCTACCCCGGCAGATGCTGCCTTGATGATGCAGTTAGGTGTGGATGGCGTCTTTGTAGGTTCCGGTATCTTCAAATCCGGTGACCCAGCCAAACGCGCAGCCGCTATTGTTAAAGCGGTCACGCACTATAACGACCCCAAGATGCTGGCTGACATCAGCCGTAATCTGGGCGAACCCATGGTCGGCAGGCAGATTTCCACCCTGCCCGAAAATGAATTAATGGCTGGACGCGGCTGGTAGTCGGGATGCGCATTGGTGTTTTAGCCTTACAGGGTGCCTTTATTGAGCATGAAAAGATGCTGCAAGAGCTGGGTGTGGAAACACAACAGGTTCGTCTCAGCCAGCACCTGACCGGACTGGATGGTTTGATTATCCCGGGTGGGGAATCAACCACCATGGCCAAACTAGCGCTCGAGTTTGGATTGTTCTCAGACCTGCAAACCTTTGCCGTTGAGCATCCGGTTTGGGGCACCTGTGCTGGCGCAATCCTGCTGGCCAAAGATGACCAAAACAATCCGCCCAGAATAGGGGTAATGGATATTCACATCCAGCGCAATGCCTTTGGCCGTCAGGTGGATAGTTTCCAGGCTGATGTGCGCATTCCGGCATTGGATCACTTAAATGGAAGCCTGCCTACTTTTCCGGCTGTTTTCATCCGCGCTCCTATTATCGAAAGTGTTGGACCTGAGGTTGAGGTGCTGGCACAATTAGGGCTGGAAAAAATTGTCGCTGCCCGGCAAGGTCACTTGTTGGCAACCGTATTTCACCCGGAATTAAGCTCTGACAATCGCTTCCACCGTTATTTTTTGGAGATGATCTCATCGAAGTAAGACCGTTTAACTGGTGTGATTTACGTCATATTTGGCGCTACCGCAGCCAGATTCTTTGCACTGATAGCGTCCTGGGTTTGACGCATGGGAATCCGATTGGTAGTTCTGCCATGCTGGGTCATTTACGCATGGATTACAGCAGCTATAGTGGCATTGCCCTGCCCGGGAAAGGGTTAACGCCATTCATTGGTCAGATCAATTTCAATCCTGGCGATCAAAACGCGCATCTGAGCTTTTTAGCCCCTGAAAACAACCTGACTGATCGTGCTGTTCTGGCTTTACTGGATCATCTGTGCTGGGAGAGTGGTGGGCGGGGTGCCTTCCGATTATTGGCTGAAATTGAAGAAGATCAACCAGTGTTCGAGATGTTACGCCTATCCGGCTTCAGTGTGTTCGCCCGGCAACAGGTCTGGCGGTTTACCAATCACCAGCAAAATGGGGAGAAAAATCAGCTCTGGCGTTCATTCCAACAAATTGACCAACACAACCTGAACAGTCTCTACCATGCGGTGGTACCCCCCCTGGTGCAGGGTGCAGAAGCCATGGATAAAAGGCGGGTACAGGGTTATGTTCATTGTATCGATGGCGATTTGCTTGCTTTTGTAGAGGTTACCAGCGGTCCCCGGGGTGTTTTTCTTACCCCAATTGTCCATCCCGATATTCGCGAACCAGAGCAGTTATTGTCTGGTCTGCTGAGGCTGTTAAATTCTTCCAATGGACGGCCGCTTTATCTGGCGGTCCGCGATTATCAATCCTGGTTGAATTCCTCAGCCGAAAACCTGGGTGGCACACCCGGCGACAGGAAAATCATGCTGGTGCGGCATCTCATCAAACAACAACGCGTCAGTATGCCGGTTACCATTCGGAAAGTGCTGGAAGCGCATGGCACTGAACCAACTTCGCCAATCATGCGTAACGCCACCAAAAAATGAAACCCGATGATATAATCGCATCAAATTAACAAGGGTTAATACCATTCTAAGAAAAACTTGTTATGGTTTAATATGTTGAATTAATATAAAAAAAGCAGGTATACCTGATTAACAATTTGGAACAGGATTTTTAAGGAAGAATGAAACAACGAAAAATTACAGATGATCTACAAGCATTGATGGAAGTCCTCCCACTGGAGACTGCCAAAGCTTTGGAAGAAGCAGATAATAGTGATAATTTAATAGAGATTGTAATGGATCTGGGTCGCACCCCTAAAGCCCGTTTTGTGGAGGAGGAAGTTCCCTTATCCGAACGGGAAGTAACCCATGAGGATATTGACTATGTGGTCACACGCATCGGTGATTTTGATGCCGATAATCGTGCCGGACTGGAGCGTACCCTGCATCGTATTTCAGGCATTCGCAACCGCCGTGGTCAGGTAGTGGGTCTCACCTGCCGGGTTGGTCGCGCGGTTTATGGCACCATCGACATCATCCAGGATTTAATCGAATCTGAAAAAAGCGTTTTGCTACTGGGTAAACCCGGTATTGGAAAAACCACCATGTTACGCGAAGCTGCCCGTATTCTGGCAGAAAAAAAGCGGGTGGTGATTGTGGATACCTCCAATGAAATTGGCGGCGATGGGGATGTTCCCCATCCAGCCGTAGGCATGGCCCGCCGTATGCAGGTTGCCAAGCCATCCTTACAGCACGAGGTCATGATTGAAGCGGTTGAAAATCACAACCCGGAAGTCATCGTCATTGATGAAATTGGCCGTGAACTGGAAGCGCTGGCAGCACGTACAATTGCGGAGCGGGGTGTGCAATTAATCGCCACAGCCCATGGGCGCACCCTGGAGAATCTGCTGCTCAACCCAACACTGTCAGATCTGATTGGTGGCATTGAATCGGTAACCCTTTCCGACGAAGAAGCCCGCCGGCGTGGTACTCAGAAAACTGTGCTCGAACGCCGCTCACCCCCCACATTTGATGTGCTGGTTGAGATTCAAGAACGCAATCGCATGGCTATCCAGGCAGATGTTTCTGAAGCAGTCGATTCATTATTACGCGGTTACCCAATCCCGCCCGAAATACGCTATCGCAACGAGAATAATGAAATCAAAGTTGAAAAATTGCCGGCACCATCCATCACAACCCGCGGTTCCATGTCACAGGGCATGCGCCGCAGCAGCGAGAATGGACGTGCTGGTACACAACCTCGTACTACTTATGGTCAACCACACCAGCCATCCTCTCCAATCGTCAATAACGATCCTGAAACAGGCCGGATGCGTACTGTCAAGATTTTTCCTTACGGCGTAGCCCGTAATCGACTGGAACAGGCAGCCAAACGCCTGTCGGTGCCCGCTATGATTGTGCGCACTCCCGAAGAAGCAGATATTATTATGACACTGCGCACCTATTACCGTTCCCGACAGCAAATATTGATCGAGGCAGAGGAACGGGGCACACCTCTGTACTTCCTGCGCTCCAATACCATCAATCAGATGGAAAAGACATTGATGGAAGTATACAACCTCAACAACAATACATTTCCACAGAATGATGATTGGCAATATGCCTCACAACTTACCGAAGATGGGATTCGCGCGGTATTGAACGGACAACGCTGGGCAGATTTACCACCGGCGTCCTCTGCCATACGCCGCTTACAACACGAGATGGCTCGCCAGTCTCAGTTGGTATCCCACTCCTACGGGAAAGACCCCAACCGGCGTGTGCGCATCTTCCGCGAATAGGATAAATATGTTTATTACTCTGGAAGGTCCAGAAGGCAGTGGAAAAAGCTCGCAATTACCGGTATTGGCGGAATGGTTGCGTGAGCAAGGATATTGCGTTTTTACCACCCGTGAACCTGGCGGAACGCAGATAAGTGATCAAATTCGCACCGTTTTACATGCGCTGGAAAACACCGCCATGCACCCGCGTACTGAAATTCTTCTGTATCTGGCATCTCGTTCACAACATGTGGAAGAGGTCATTCTGCCCAACCTCAAGCAAGGAAATATCGTCCTTTGTGACCGTTATGCCGATTCAACCCTGGCATATCAAGGCTATGGGCATGCTGTCGATCTGGACACCTTGAAGAAATTGAATGATTTTTCCACTGGGGGGCTTTACCCCGATTTAACCATCCTGCTTGATTTGGATGTTGAGATCGGATTACAGCGCCGAAAACACAGTGGCGGCGAATGGAATCGCCTGGATGATTATGCATTGGCTTTCCATAAACGCGTTCGTGAAGGATACTTAAGCCTGCTAGCGCAGGAACCACAGCGCTGGCGAATAGTAGATGCTGATCAACCCTTTGATGCCGTGCAGAAAGACCTGCGAAAAGTGGTTGAAGCTGAACTAGTAAAAATTAAAAATGAGGGCTTTAAAGAAAGGTAGGACCCCTTTTATGAAAAAATTTGGAACTTTATTGATCTTATTATTGATCGCCTCGTTAACTTTAGCTGCTTGCCAGCCAAAAGCAGAAACAGCGATTGTAGAAACCGAACCGGAAAACGAAATTGTGGTGGAACAGCCATCCGGATCCAATTTCTCCAATCTGAGCGGCGAGACCACAGAATGTACCCTGGATCGATTGATCCCTGAGATTCCTGCTGATCAGATACCACCGGTCCCCATGGCAAGTGAAGAGGATTGGATTATGGGTTCTCCAGATGCTGAGGTATCCATTATCGCCTATAGCGATTTCCAGTGCCCCTACTGTTCTGTTGCTGCACCCCAGCTGGAGCAATTCTATAAGGACAATGCTGATAAAGTCAACCTGGTTTTTCGCCATTTACCCTTACCGAGTTTGCATCCCAAAGCATTTCCGGCGCATCAGGCAGCAGAAGCCGCCGGGATGCAGGGAAAATTCTTTGAAATGCATGATCTGCTGTTTGCGGAACAACAGAAATGGTCATCAGACACGGTCACTGTAGATGGATTTATTGATTACGCCCTCGGTTTGGCAGAAAAACTTGAGCTGGACCTGACGCAATTTGAAGAAGACTATAACAGCGAAGCTGTACAAAACAAAATTAACCTTTCCTACATCGATGCTACGGAAAACATTGGTGTCAGTGCCACACCAACCGTATTCATCGTGATTAATGGTATCCCTTATTCCGCTTCTTATGATTACAAGACCCTTTCCAGTATTCTGAAACTGATCCAACTGGATCAAAACCGCTTTACAGAATGTCCTCCCATGGTTGTGGATGTATCCAAGGTTTATGAAGCTACCATCAGCACCACCAAAGGTGACTTTACCGTAGAACTTTACCCCGAAAAAGCGCCGCTGGCAGTCAACAGTTTTGTGTTCCTGGCTGTGCAAGGTTTCTACGATAATGTCGATTTCCATCGTGTCATCCCGGGCTTTGTAGCTCAAGCAGGGGACCCGAGTGGGCTGGGAATGGGTGGCCCTGGTTATGAATACGCCAACGAAATTTCAGACTTAAAATTCGATGGTGAAGGTGTTCTGGGAGTTGCCAATTCCGGTGCTGACACAAACGGCAGCCAATTTTTTATCACCTACGCAGCCCAAACTTCTTTGGATGGCGGTTATACCGTCTTCGGGAAGGTGATTGACGGTATGGATGTGGTCACCAATCTGAGCGCAAATGACCCACAACAAGGCATTGCCGCTGAGACACTGGATAAAATTCTCTCGATTATCGTTACCGAAAAATAATGGCTGAAGGATCGATTCTGCAAGGAAGAGCAAAGATTTATGCAATTGCCCAGGTTGTTATCAGCAGCCTGGGCTTTTTAAGCAGTTTCTTTGGTGGAGTGCTGCTGCTGGTGTTTGGGCTCTTCAGTGGCTTTTTCGATCAGGCCACAACTCAGGAAGCTGGTTTGTTGCTGGTCATCGGCTGGACTTCCCTGCTGATTGCTGTTGCCTTTCTGATAGCGCTCATCAGCGCTGTATTCCATTTACAGGGCAAAGTGATGTCTGCTTTGAGTGCAGCTACCCAACGCCTCCTGCAGATTGCGCTTTTCTTCATCTGGGTTGTTTCCATCCTGGGTGTTATCCTCATCAGCCGTTTTGAATCCCTTAATCTGATCACCTCTTTATTAGTCATTCCTCTGGTTTTAGTACCGATTCTGTTCTTCTTCTGGATTGGTGCCAGAAATCTGAGCCTGGGTAACCGCCCACGCGTTTGGGGTGCGGTGGCATTTAATTTCTCCATTATGATGCCGGTTGTATTAACAGCTGAACTGGTCTTGTTCATTTTTATTATCGTAATCGCTGCTGTATGGCTTTCAAGCCAACCCGAGCTGCTTTCCCAATTGATGATCTTTGGAGAACAGTTTTCGAATGGTTCCATGGATCCTGTGGAAGTTGAACAATTGGTAACCGAGTTGTTTGGCCGGCCCATTTTTCTGAATGGTAGTATTCTGGTCATTGCCGTGCTGGTTCCTTTAATCGAAGAATTTTTCAAGCCCATGGCGATCTGGTTTCTGGCTGGTAAACGACTGACGCCCTCGCAGGGCTTCGTGGGCGGTTTAATTGCTGGAGCTTGTTTCGCGATGCTGGAAAGCCTGGGGGCAGTCGGGATTCCAGCTGAATCGGAATGGATGATGCTGCTGTTTGGCCGTACTGGCACTGGCTTATTACACGTTACCCTATCCGGAATGGTCGGTTGGGGATTCGCCAGCGCTTTTTACAATCGAAAATGGTCAAGAGCTATTTTTGCCTATATAGGTGCGGTCAGCATTCATGGCTTATGGAATTTCTTCGCACTGCTATCCGGTATTGTTCCGATTATGCCCATGTCTGAAGAAATGAACGACTTGCCAGTGATATTGGGTCAGATGGGGGTATTCGTGCTGGCAACCTTATTTGTAGTCAATCTGGTCATCCTCTACTCCATGAACCGAAGATTGCAACACGAAATAACTGAATGATCATCGCTGATTAATAATTTGATCCATTCTTTTTGAAAGAAACCCGCAGCTTATTTCAAGGTGGTTTCGAGGCTCTTGAGCAATCCTGGAATGGCATTTAAGGCGCTTTGCTTCCAGGTTTCGGATGTTTCATTTTTTGGCTGGAGATATACGTTATTAACGGCACATACAATCTGTAAAAGGCGGTAGAGCATTAAACGGCGGACTTCCGGTTTTGATCCATACCCCTGCAGGAAAGCAATGCGCCATTGATCAAACATAAAGGTAAACGGTGGCTCAATTAAAAAAGTCAGATCATAGGCTGGGTCCCACCAGAATGTGTCACCCAGACCGGTAACATGGGTCACCTGCCAATCCGATCCGCGATTATCCAGATAGATCGTCCAGGGGAAGGGACTGCCATGCACCAGTACTGGTTGATGGTTCTTCAAGTAAGCTAAATTTGCCTGCCAGATATCAATCATGCGCTGGTGAACGAGTTTATTGATCACACCTTTGCTGACCAGGGCAGCACCACTTCCCCCAACGATTTCATTTTCAAACAGGTAATCTGTGGGAGAGACATCCAATAACTGATCAGGATGATTGACAAACACCCCGGATGCTTTTCCGCGAATGGCATGCAGACGGCGATAAAACTGACCAATTCCACGGTACATGTCTTTGATCATGTTATCGGGTTTTATCCGCATTAAGCGATCCAGACGTTCACCAGCCCCCTGGTCCACAGCAATAAATGCGTGGCCGATCTCCTGCAGACTATCATCTACAAGGAGCACCGTTGAGTTTGGCAAGCCATTTTTTTCAAGCAGCTCGGTTACCCGGTATTCATGCACACTGCTGTCGCTCCAATCAGGATTTACGTGGAATTTATAAACAACTGGATTGCGATCATTAAAATGGACGCGGAAATTCTGACGTACCCAGGTACCCAGATCTTCTACCCATGAGATTTTATTTTCTGGAAAATGAGATTGAGCGAGACGGAAAACATCGGTTTCAGTGACCATAATTCTCCTTCCAAGATTTATTCTACATCAAACCGGGTAGAACACAAACAATTTTCTAACTTTTATGGTCAGTCAACCGCATTTGATCTAATCACTTCTGTAAAACAATGTCCACTGTCTTTAATGATGCGCTGCTGTGTTTGGAAATCCACCCAGACAATGCCGAAGCGCTGTGCGTACCCAAACGCCCATTCAAAATTATCAAATAACGACCAGACAAAATAACCCGCTAATGGAATGCCAGCCTGTATTGCTTTGTGGGCTACCCGGAAGTGCTCACGCAGGTAACGGGTGCGGCGCTCATCGCGGATACGGCCATCTGCTCCGGGCCCATCCGAATAACTGCAGCCATTCTCTGTAACATAGATTTTTGGGACTTTGTACTCAAAATACACGCGTCCTAACACCTGCAGCAGTCCCTCCGGAAAAACCTCCCAGCCCATTTCGGTGTAGTTCTCATCATTTTTTGGGGCCGGGAAAAGAGTCTGCGGTAGATTCTCCTCCTCAGGGACATCAGTATTGCGCACAATGCGGCGGGTATAGTAATTGATCCCGATAAAGTCCATGGGTGCTGCGATGGATTCCATATCACCAGGCAGTATATAGTCATCTTTTGAGAATTGAGGTATTCGAACCGATAATGTACTGATCAAATCAGCCGGATATTGGCGCCCTGATAGAGGTTCCATATAAATCCGAAACCAGATATCATCGTTCCCATTCGCTTTTTTGCGGTCTGCCAGGCTGGGAGAAGCGGGAGGATCAAAACCCATGTTGAGCACAATGCCCACTTCGCAACCGGGGCTGTTCTGCCGAATGACAGGTAGTGACCAGCCATGCGAAAGCAACAAATGGTGCGCTGTTTTAACTGCCGCCAGGCAATCTCCTTTAATACCAGGAGCATGTTCGCCCATCAGATAGCCCAGATTGGCTACCACTGCCGGTTCGTTGTGTGTCATCCAGTTTTTGACACGATCCCCCAGCGCACGCGTGGTCACATCCGCATATTCAACGAAGGCTTCGGCGGTGCTACGGGCTGGCCAACCTCCTGCTTCATACAACACCTGGGGTAAATCCCAGTGATAAAGCGTGGCAAATGGTGTGATTTTTGCTGCCAGGAGCCTGTCAACCAACCGGCTGTAAAAATCAATGCCGACCTGATTAATCTGCCCTCTGCCTGCAGGGAGGATGCGTGGCCAGGCAATGGAAAAACGGTATGCCTGCAAACCCATCGCTTGCATCAAATCCACATCATGGTGGTAATGATGGTAATGGTTGGTGGCCACATCACCAGTATCCTGATTAAGAACTTTACCGGGTGTATGCGAGAAGCGATCCCAGATGGATTCACCTTTGCCATCCTCATTCCAGGCACCTTCAATCTGGTAGGCAGCCGTAGCCGCCCCCC
>SWCH01002883.1_pt1 | contig 64440 bp, 60 predicted proteins | sample 4690051 | NCBI WGS metagenome assembly SWCH01 (sample SAMN10267282, study PRJNA491770) | bioreactor metagenome | isolation source: DHS bioreactor inoculated with | place: Japan: off Shimokita Peninsula
GCTGCATAATCCAGACGTGCTTTTTCGGTCGCATACCCGTATTCCAAATATAAATCTTCCAGATTGCTTTCCACCAGGGCGGTGAGTTTTTGATTGATTTCAGCTTCCAAATTGACTTCATCTTTATAAATATGTTTTTCTGATATAAAATGATCTCCCATTGACGCGGATGGAAAATCATAATCGTTAACCGACATCAGGTAAACCCGGTCCCACTCCAGCCCTTTGGCTTTATGATAGGTTGTGACAACGACTTTGCCTTTATGCATTTCCGGATTAAAACCGGATTCTTCGTCAGAAAATCCCTGCAGTTTGCGCCGGTTTGCTGCGATTAAAGATAATTCTTCAGCAAATTGAGGCAGTAACCATTCCGGATGATTTTTTGAATATTGTTCAAGAATGAGCGCTAATTTATGGGCTAAAGCCAAATCAGAAGGCTTTTCAAATATTTCCTGACTGATGGTGATGATAATCTGGTGAATCGGTAAGTCTGCTGCTCTTAGCCATCTGGATAGTTGAGTACGCATTTCAAGCAAAATTTGAATAATTTTCTCGGGTGGGGGTTGTTCCTTTGCCATCAGTTTTTGAACCCAATCGTGATCAGGGACTGGAAACAAAAATTCTTCCAAATACGTACAGGATCGAATGAGTTGATTGATTTCTTCAATTATCTGTTTGGATTCCGGATATTTTATCTGCACCAGATATTCAACAATCTTTAATATGCGGGTTGTCTGGTTGGGATTTTCGAGGAAATTCAGAATGGCTGCGAGGATTGAGGCGGTGTTTCTGGTGGATTGGCTGGTTTGTAAAATCTCGACATAGGGAATTTTTGCAATTTGAAGTGCATCTACAATTTTTCCTCCCCTGAAATTTCTAGGAACCAGGACAGCAACTGTACTTTCGAGATTTTCTGGCAACCATTTGCTTAAAGAATAGACAACCGTCTTAATTTCCTGGTCAGATGACTGAGATTTATCAAAAATAAAAATTTTTTCAGGATGATCTTCAGGATTGGGTTGTGGGTCATACTTGGGTGTGGGTTCAATATATGGCCGGGTTAATGCATGGCGGAGAGCATAAATCGGGTGATCCTGGTTTGTCCAACGGATCAATTCATTGGCTAGATTAATGATCGACAGGGTTGAGCGGCCTGAATTAGGCAATGTTTTGGAAATTACATCTGGCTGAGTCAGAAATGATTTTAAATATTCAGGACTGGCGGTTGTGAATGACTCAAATATTGCCTGATTAGGGTCACCAACCCGCACCCAGTTGCCATTTTCACCAACCAATGTGCTCAAAATTAATTCCTGTAAACGACTGCTATCCTGTGCTTCATCTTCGAGAATGTAAGGCCATTGGTTTCTTAACCTGTTTAAATAATCCGGATCGATTTGTAAAGCCATCAGTGCCAGACGAATCAAATCATCAAAATCAACCGCTGAGCGATAATTGAGTGCCCGTTGATAATCTTCATAAATCTCCACACCCAACCCAAGCAGGGAATCATTGATTTTAAGATCAGATAATCTTGAGTAGATCTCTTGCGGAGATATTTGCAAATCTTTAGCAGTGCGAATGAAATTGGTGCATACCGAGGAAATGGCAGATTGCCAGTCTGAAATTTGGGTTTGTCTTGCGCTATTCGCATAATCCGGTTTTCCCCAACGATCGATAAAATTTGGGTTGCGCTTTAACCAACTTTCAATGGAAGACCCCAGGATCTGGTTTGTTTCCCGCTCATCCAAGATATCAAATTCATTTCCTAACCCGACCAGATCGGGACGCTCTCTAACGATATCATGCGCCAACCCATGCAATGTTCGCACCCGGTACCCCACACCCGGGAGCATTCCAAACCCTTGCATAAAACTGGCAATACGGGTGGAAAAATTATTGACTGCTGAATTGACCAGCGTGACGACCAAAATTTCCTGGTCATCGTCCAGCCTGCTTTCATACAACAAATGAGAAGCCAGATATGACAGAGTTTGGGTTTTACCACTACCTGGCACAGCTGAGATACCCATTTTGCCATTGGTATATTGGAGAATTTCCAATTGTTTTGGTCTTGGCCTAAACATTTTTTCCCACCTGACGATGATATGTGCGCAAAATTCTTTGGGTGGCTTTCAAGAGGGGTCCGGCCTGTTCATCACCATTTTCGTTGTATCCTGCTGTGTGAAGAAGAATATTACCGGAACAACGCAGTAATAAACCAGAAATTAGTTTTCCTAGGTTCTTCTGATTGTTCTCATATTCCTGGATATCAGTCCATTTCATACCCTCCACCCAATTTCTCGAGAGAACATAAGGTTGGGTTAGTGGTTGCATTAAGCGCTGCCACCAGCCCATATTTCCGATATCCAACCAGATCTGAGTGTGGACAGGTCTGTTTTGCATTAAAAAAGTATGTGCAGGAGCAAGGTAAACCGCATCCTGGGGGGGTAAATCCCAGGTTTGTAAATACAGAGCGGAAATCAAACCATTTTCCAGCATGCTAATGTAATCTAATGCCCAATTCTCTCCAGTTTTTTGAAAATGTGAAAATGTATTCTTTCTAAAGTTTTGCATTGATTCGATCAGTCTGCCTGTAATTTCAGCACCATCGTAGTTCTGGTGAAACCCAAACCCGGGTTGTGACAGGATTTCACCGAAGAAACTTGCCAGAAAAACATCCACTTCGGATTTATTTTTTTGATATTGCAATAACCAGGCATAAATATTTTGGTATTGATTCACAGCCTGGATGGTTATTCTTTCTAACATTTCCGGACGGACATCATCCATGGGACGCAAGAGAAATGTTTTATTTTTGGATGAAACTATTCTGGATAGTAAATCAGCTCTGATGGGATCCATATTCCCAAGTGCATGCATAATTGCCGTTCGAAACTGGTACAGTGAGGGGGTTAGTCCCCATTCCGGATAGGCCAGTTTTGTCCAGGAGAGGAGCGAGTGTGTAATTGATTCTTCGCGCAGGCTGCGGGATGGGCGGTGGGTGATCAATTTAATGTTTTTTTCGTTCATTCTCTGCTGAATTTGAAAGCGCAATGCGTTGCTCACAAATGGTGCCAAAATCGCGATCTTTCCCGGTTCAATTCCCTGGTCAATACATTCTTCAATTTGTTGCACCGCCAGATTGATCATTTCCGGGTAAAACTTGTGATGGTGGAATGATAAGCGATTAAAAGCGGGTGCTGAAATTTCCAGAATCGATTGATGAGCCAGCGCTTTTTGATAAATAGTATTAATTTCGCGAATTTCTGGAACAGAAACAAATGATTCCTGCACTTGAATTACCTTCTCACAGATTGCAGAGAACCGCCTGGCACTTACAGGATCAGCCCCCAAAAAGGAACGAAAGCCTGCATTTTCATCCATAATCACTAGAGCGCCTTTCAAGGTTGGCAGCCACTCCAGGATCAAATCATGAGCGACAGGTGTATCCTCCTCACAATTGTCATAAACCAGATAATCAAAACTATTAAATAAATATTGTTTTATTAAAAATGAGTTATGGATAACTTTGTTAAATACTTCAAACTGCAGGGAAAAATCAATAAGATTGAATTCCAAACAATAGTTGCGAAAAGCACTGGCACATTCCTGAGCTTCATCGTAGGCAATTAAATGATTGCTTTCTTTGTTCCAGGCTGATTTCAGTCTGACAGCTATTTCTTCGTGTGGAAACCCAACCAACGCAGATTTGTTGAGGTTGTCCAGAACTTGCGAGAGAATTCTCGGTTTTTCAGATTTTATGGAAGCAAAATAATTTTTTTCAAACAAAGGTTCACATACTTTTGCCATAAAATATTGTGCAGATTCAATGTTCAAAAAGGTTGGAAAATGCCTGGGATTTTTAAAATTGAATTGGGGCGCAATTATCGGCCAAAATAATCGAATAATTTTCTGGCTGATACCACTCATCGTATGAATTGCCGGCAAATTTCCATTGAAATTTCCAACACCCTCGAGGAATTCGGAATAGGTAATACCCAGCGATTTTTGAGGCACCAATACCAGTATCCTATACCCAGGAATTTCCTGCTCCAGTAAAGAATTCAAAAAAATCTTTCCAATCGTTGTCTTGCCACTTCCCGCAAACCCAGTGAGAAATACTTTATTCTCCAGCACCTGATTGGCGATGTTTTTTTGATTTTGTGTAAATATCATGCAGAAGGTTCTCTTTTCCTATCCGATTTACAAAAAGCATTACAGTCATTTTATAACAAAATCGAATCGTCAAAGCTGTATGAATTTTTTATAAATCTCTTATTAATTTCTCAATTTTTGAGTGGTTATTATTTTCTTTTTTCGGCCTGTCAGAAAGTTATTCACGGATGCTGCCCAGTATGGTTGCCTTTTTGAGAAAAATTTGCGAACAACAGGGATTCGAATAATAAGCAGAACAACAAGAATTATCGCGATAGTGATCGCCAGTGTGTTAATAAATTTTAGTGCCATAAAAAAATGTAGTACCAAAAGGACAGCCGCTACATATACCAACCGGTGAATCTGGTTCCATTTTTTGCCTAACTTTTGCATCGATTTTTTGGTAGAAGTAAACGTCAACCCCATCAGAATCAGGAATCCAGTTGTACCTAATAAAATGTAGGGTTTCTCGATAACTGATTGTGCGATCAGGCTTAAATTAATGCCGTAATCCAGAACTAGAAAGGTAATGAAGTGTAAGGAAGCATAAAAAGCAGCGTACAAACCCAATGGTCGGCGGACTTGATTAAAAGGTTTCAACCCGAAAATTATGTTGAATGGCGTACAGGCAAGTGATAAAACCAACCAGATTATAGCAGTACGGCCTGTCCTTTGCGTGATCTCCTGGATCGGATTAACAGTCAAATTATTTGAGATTGCATCCCATACCAGGATGATAAAAGGAATGATTGATCCGATGTGAACGAACCATTGCAAACGATTAAATTTAAATTTTGGCATCAGAAATTTACACTCAAATCTAAGTCTTTATATAAATGTGCGACTTCGGTTTCGTATCCATTAAATAACAAAGTAGGTCGTCTTTCCATTTCCCCAATTCTTCTTTCTGTGGACTGGGACCATCTTGGATGTGGAATATTGGGATTTACATTCGCATAAAAACCGTATTCCCGTGGAGAAACTGCCATCCAAAGGGAAACAGGTTGCTCCTTTAGTAATTCGATTTTTACTATGGATTTGATACTTTTAAACCCATATTTCCAGGGGACTATCAATCGTATTGGCGCACCACTCTGCGGCAAAAGTTGTTTTCCGTACATTCCTGTAGCCAATAAAGTCAAATCGTGCATGGCTTCATCCAATCGTAATCCCTCAAGGTATGGCCAGGGAAACAGATTGTCCTGTTGGGCTGGCATTTGCTCAGGATCATATAGAGTCTGGAAGCGTACATACCTTGCCTCACTAGCCGGTTCCGCCAGGGAGAGTAATTTCTTGAGAGGCAATCCCGTCCAGGGGATTACCTTGGACCAACCTTCCACACACCGCAATCGAAAAACCTTCTCTTCCTGTTCAAATAATTTTGATAAATCATCCATATCCAACTCAAGTGGATTCTGGACCAACCCTTTTATTTCTAATTTCCATGGATCTGTTTTCAGATTCTTTGATAAATCGGCAACCGATTCTTTGTTGGTAAAAAATTCATAATAATTGTTGTAATTCGTGATTTGTTCGTAAGTATTTGCCAGGTCACCGAATTCATCTTTGTAAGTAAAAAATGAGGCTTCAGGTTGTTGATCTCCAGAGAAATTTATTGATTTACATGCAGATAAAATCGACAAACTGCCTGCAAAAATAGCTGATTTTTTGAGAAAATCCCTTCTGGAATAATAAAGATGTTCTGGTGTGATTTCAGAAGATGGAATTTTTTGCATTGATATTCTGCCTGGTTTTAATAGGGTATCCCTGCGATGGAATGGAGGATTGCACGAGTTAATAATGTGTCATCCACAGCACGATGTGAATTTGGAATGACGATTCCAAGATTTTTACCTGCCTGTTCCAACCGGTACCTTCTTTCGGAACGCATATAATCCGAATATATTTTCATCACATCAAAAGCGTTAAAGCGAGTGGTGTCCGGAACTTGATTGATTTTCATCGATTGCAAAATCATGCGGACATCAAATTCTGCATTATACATTCCGATCGGATGGTTGCTGAGATGATTGCGAATAATAGGCCAAATTTCTGCCCATGAAGGCGAATTTGCTACCATTGTGTTAGTTATATTGTTAATAGCAGTAGCAGACGCAGGAATCGGTTTTTGAGGTCTTACAAAGGATTCAAAGATGACCTGACCGGATGAATCCACAATGGCAATTTCTATAATCTCATCAGTGCTCTCGAGTCCCGTGGTTTCGGTATCGAGATACACTGGAAATTTTTTAATTTTGTCCCTGGCATATTCAACAACCTGTTTTTGGGTTACAAATTGCCGGTTCGAGTAGGAAGGAATCATAAATAACAATAATCCTTAAGGTAAATTCCAGTAAGAAATTTCTATTAATTGGAATGAAAAATTCGGTGTATTAACACCAGCGATATAAGGGCCAAAATAACCGGGGGATGAGAATTTTTCATCTTTGACGGTCACGATTGAATTGTTGTTGATGTAGAGATTATATTGATTCCCGGATTTGAGAATTCCAATTGTATTGGTTTGATTAGAACCGGCAACAATATTCCCATCTTTTACCCATCCCTGCAGATTGGTAAGACCATTATCTTCCCACTTTTGAAATGCATATCTCCCATCACAGGTTAACCCAAAATAATATCCGAAACCGCTTTCAAAATCAGGGGATTGGACGACAAGCCCGTATTGATCACTCCCTGAACAATCAGAAGTCTGAAAAACAGCCTGCAAATAATAATTTTCTGGTTTTTGACTCGTTAATCGCCATCCCCGCCAACCCATGGCAGAAACACTGGTCATGATTAATGAACCATCCGAAACCTTTATTTTCGTCTGACCATCATCGTATCCTTCAGGATTGATTCCAAAACGGCTTCCATCAGTTAAGGGGTCTGTCCAATCAGGTGAACCGCCAGGAATGCCCTGCGGCAGGATGGTGGGGGTTATAGATGGAACCTGGGTTGGACTTGTGGTTTCTGTAGGAAGAGACGTTTCCTCAGTGAATTGTATTGTGATGGTGGGAACCGCAGAGGGAAGATCGCTTGTATTTTCAAGAACCGGAGTTGATGTTAATAGTTGAGCTACCTGCGTAGCAACACTATCTGGATTTATTTGCCCTGAATTTGGTAAATTACATCCAGTCATGCTAGCCAATAGAACCAATGTGAATAAAAAAAGTAGTCGGTACGACATACACATCTCCAGGAGTTTAACCTATCATTAATTATAGTGTACTATTGCTGTGTCTATGCTTTATGTATAATAATCCTGTCCGCAGATGATGGTCAATCCTATTACAATGAGGTTAGGTCATACCTTATAATCAACCATATTATGAAAACTGCTATTGTGCAATTGGATGCTTTTGATAACGTTATTTCCATCAGGGAGAAAATTGTCTGGAGTAAAACCCAGCGAATATTGTTGGTTTGGCCAAACAAAGGAATAATTAAGCTCAAGGCAATCGACATCATCCTGATTTTAAGATCTGCTGAAAGTCAGGGGGCTCAAATAGCGGTTGTAACGGATGAACCGGTGATCAAAAATCAATTGAAAAAATTGGGGATTTCACTATTTTCAAGTATTCCAGAAGCACAAAAGAAACCCTGGCGAAAACCAAAAATTCGAGATCAAGCTTTGCTTCAGCGGAAAGCAGATCAGAAGATAGACCTCAAGGCATATGATAAACAACGGCAGCTCCACCACGTGAGGTTATCAAAATTTGTTCGGTGGCTGATATTTTCAGTGGGGCTGTTTTCAACTTTATTGATCATTCTTATTTTCGTACCATCAGCAACTATTGTCTTGTATCCCGTGGTTGATGAGCAGTCCTTACAAATGAAGTTTCGATCTGATCCAACAGTGAAAGAAATCAATGGGACCGGAGCTGTCCCATTCAATCTCATTGACATTGAAATTGATGGTCAAGTAGAAGGTGAAAGCACCGGCATCATCCGGGTTCCAGACAAAAAAGCTTCCGGCACGGTGACATTTCGAAATCTATCTGATCAAGAGATTTTTATACCTATGGGTACAATAGTACGAACTAACAGTGACCCTTATGTCCGTTTTGAAACGAAGAAAGAAGCTATCCTGGAACCTGGAGTTGAATCTCAAATTGATGTCCCCATCGTGAGTACAATCGCTGGGACGAATGGAAATGTTCTTATTGGAAGCATCACAGCCGTTGAAAATGATCTGGGTGGAAATATCGTGGTTAGCAATCAGAGTGCGATATCTGGTGGGTCTGATAAAAAAACGTTAGCGCCAACTGAAAAAGATTACGAAAAATTAAAAAAAGAATTAATGGAAATACTCATCAAAAATTCTATCGACGAAATGCGAAAAAATACCCCCAATGCGTTTTTAATTGCTGAAGAAACTATCAAAATCAATGAAATAATAACGGAAGAAAGAATTCCTGCGGTTGGAGATCCTGCAGAAAGACATATATTGAAAATAAAAGCCAGTTTATCTGGCTGGATGATTGAGGCAGAAGCAATCCTTAAATCCGTTAATCTGGCTATGGATGCCGATTTATCTGATCAATTTCTGCATGATGAAAAGGATATTGAGATTGAACTTATCCGCGATTCTGTAAAATTCAGGAATAATGAGTTGTATTGGGTTGTGGAATCATCACGAAGAATTACAGCAAAAATAGATGAAAACAAACTGGTTCAGAACATCCTGGGAAAAGAAATTAATACAGCGAAATCTTTGGTAGGAAATGATGTTGACCTGAGTAAAGAGCCAATCATAGAAATATCACCATCTTTTTGGCGATATTTGCCTTTTTTCCCGTTTAGAATTAATATGGTGATCGATGGAAATTGACTCAAAAAAAATTATGGCAATTGATCCAGGCACAGAACGAATTGGTGTGGCTATCAGTGATATGACAGCAACGATTGCGAATCCTTTGACTGTGATCAAACATGTTCAAAGGACGAAAGATGCGGAACAGATTATCGCCATTGCGGTGGAAAATTCGGTTAGGTTAATTGTTGTTGGACAAGCCTTCTATTCGAATGGGGAACCGAACCCCTCCGGCAGAAAATCGGCTCGTCTGGCGGATGAAATCAAACAAATGACGGATATTCCAGTTATTTTATGGGATGAATTTGAAAGTACCCAACGTGCCAAAAAAGCTCGTGAGGCTATGGGCGTCAGGAGAAAGCATCGAATGACACACATGGATGATCTGGCTGCCACCATTATTTTGCAGTCCTATCTCGACAGTCAGTCCAAAGATGATTTTTTTTCAATTGATTTGACGGAGTCCTGATGCCAAAACAAAAAAAGAATTCCCTTCAAGGTTGTTTGCTGAGCCTTTTTTTTATTTGTGGTATCGCTTTAATTGCAGGAATCATATGGTTGAGCACAACCATATTAAATGATGTCAAAATTGCATATGGTCCACCTGATACCTCTCTGAATCTTTATAAACGTTTCGTGTATACAACAAAGCTTTATTTTTCTGAGGAGAGTTTATTTAAAAATCAGAATAACTTACAGGAGGATTTCTACTTTGAAATTTTACCGGGTGAAAGCGTTGGTCAAATAGCCTATCGTTTAAAGATGAATGAGCTCATAACAGACTCGCAAACATTCAATGATTTTCTGATCTACAAAGGTTTTGACCGGAAAGTGCAATCCGGGTATTTCCGCATTGAACCAGAAATGAATGGAATTGAAATTGCTGAGAAAATAACCAATCCTATACCCGATAAAGTTCGTTTTAATGTTCTTCCGGGCTGGAGGTCAGAAGAAATTGCCGGTATTTTGCCTGGGTCGGGTTTGGAAATTGATCCAGAGGTGTTCTTATCTTTGGTGTCCAACCCATCTTCAGAATGGCTGCCAGATGGTTTGCAAGGTGTTCCGTCGTTAGAAGGTTACTTATTTCCGGGCGAATATCTGGTGGATAGAGAAATTACTGAAATTGATTTTGTAAAAATATTCTTAAATGAATTCTTGAAAAATGTGAATGATGAATTTAAAAATTCACTCTCAACAAAAGGATTATCCATGAACCAGATGGTGATCCTGGCCTCTATGGTTGAAAGAGAGGCGGTTGTCATTGAAGAAATGCCAATGGTTGCATCCGTATTTTTAAATAGATTTGATATCGGTATGAAATTTGATAGTGACCCTACCGTTCAATATGCTGTTGGATACAACATTGATCAAGCGACCTGGTGGACCAATCCGCTTAGCTTGAATAATCTTCAAATAGATTCCCCATTTAATACATACCTGTATAACGGATTGCCACCACATGCGATTTGTAATCCGAGCTTCGTTGCAATGCAATCCATTGCCAATGCACCTGAAACCCCTTATTATTATTTTCGAGCAAAATGTGATAGCTCGGGTCTTCACAATTTTGCCAGAACTTATGAAGAACATTTAGGAAATGGTTGTCCTTGAGGAGAAGAAATGGAAATTTTAGGTCTTGATATCGGCGGTTCTGGAATAAAAGGGGCTATGGTTGATACGATCACCGGGAAGTTGTTAACTGATCGATATCGGATCGATACCCCGGAAGGTGCAGAACCATCTGATGTGGCCAAAGCTGTGCATCAAATCAATCAACATTTTGATTATTCCGGCCCTGTTGGTGTTGGGTTTCCCTCGATTGTTCAACACGGAATCGTTCTCTCAGCAGCAAATATCTCCAAAAATTGGCTGGGTCAAAATTTAAACGTTCTGCTTTCTCAGGAAACTGGAAATAAAATTTTCGGAGTGAATGATGCTGATGCTGCCGGTATTGCCGAAATGAAATTTGGGATAGGGCAGGAATATCAAAAAGGAGTTGTGATTTTGTTAACCATCGGAACTGGCATTGGTTCGGCCATTTTTTCAGATGGGGTGCTGGTGCCTAATACTGAGTTTGGTCACATGAAAATCAGAGGCAAAGACGCCGAACACCGAGCTTCAGAGGCCATTCGTCAGATTGAAGATTTATCCTGGAGAAAATGGGGTGAACGTTTTAATGAAATCCTTTTGACCCTGGAAGACTTATTTTCACCAGACTTATTTGTCATCGGTGGGGGGATCAGTAAGAAATTTGAAAAATATGCAAAATATTTTACAATCCAGACAAAAACAATGCCAGCTTTGTTGTTAAATCAGGCTGGCATTGTGGGGGCTGCGATGTTTGCAAAAGCACAATCAGATCAATCAGGATAAGATTCCACCCTCGGTAAATTTCCGAAGATCACTGAAAACTCGGATGATATCCGACTCCTGTAATGGTTGTTCGGTTTTTTTGTTTATTAACAAACCGTGCTTTACTTTTTCCAGAGCCAGTTCACGGATTGTCATATTTCGTGCAATTGATTCTTTGACTAATTCTGCACCGACCTGATAGCCAATTAATGGGTTAAGAGCAGTCACCAAAATTGAATTTTTCTCCAGCCAGCCTTCTGCTTTTTCCACGTTTGCAGTGATACCAACGACACACTTTGTGGTAAATGCAGCAATGCTTCCGATCATCACATGCATCATTTCGAACAAGTTATGTGCAATGATTGGCATCATCACATTTAATTCGAGTTGGCCAGCCTGCGCTGCCAGGCTCACAGTGGTGTCATTACCCAGCACGTGAAACATTGCCATATTGAGCATCTCAGCCAAAACAGGATTGACTTTACCCGGCATGATGCTGGAACCTGGTTGAACCGGTTGCAACCGAATTTCATCCAGACCGGTGGCAGGCCCGGATGACAACAAACGGAAATCATTGGCAATTCTGGTTAACGTCACTGCCAAAACTCTCAAAGATGAGGAAAAATCTACCATATCAGCCATGGATTGCATCGATTCAAACAAATCATCGGAGGTAAATAATTCCAATCCGGAGATATTCTTTAATTCCGCTACCATACGGGCATGGTATTCCGGGTGGGCATTCAATCCTGACCCTGTCGCAGTTCCACCGATTCCGAGACGCCTAAGCCCTTCAGAAGACCTTTGAATTCTTTCCAGGTCTCGTTCAACAGCTCTGGCGTAGGCACCAAACTCCTGACCAAGACGGACAGGAACTGCATCCTGCAAGTGGGTGCGCCCCGATTTTACGATTTGATCGAATTCGGTTGCTTTGAGTCGCAATGCATCCGCCAGTTGTTGGACTGTTTGATTCAGTTCATTCAGTCTCCATAAACACCCTAATCGAATAGCAGTTGGAATGGTATCGTTGGTGGATTGCCCCATATTCACATGGTCATTCGGATTTATCAAATAATACCCTAATTGTCCCCCCAGGATTTGCGTGGCCCGATTTGCCATGACTTCATTGGTGTTCATGTTATGGCTGGTACCAGCGCCAGCTTGAAAAGGATCCACAACAAATTGCTCATTCCAGGAACCAGTCATAACTTCTTTGCCAGCCTGGATGATTGCATCGGCAAATTCATCTTGTAGCAAATCCAGATCTTTGTGGACTTTTGCGGCTGCGGTTTTAATGGCTGCCATAGACCAGATAAACGCTGCATACGGTTTCATCCCAGAAATGGGAAAATTTAATACAGCTCGCTGGGTTTGTACGCCGAAATAAGCATTCTTGGGAACTTCTAACGGCCCTAATGAGTCTTTTTCAATCCTATATTCTTGCATAATGGTCCTTTTCTAATAAATGTTAAATAAAAAGAGGAAGTCTCATGACTTCCTCTATCATAACCAAAAATTTAAATTTATCCAGCGGTGCTATAACCTGGACCATCCGTAAAGTATTTTGCATTCACTTCTGTATCTGGGGTTAAATCAACTTCTTCCCCGGCTTCCAATGTTCTGGTGCCTTCCAGGTGAACGTCTTCGCCATCATGATTTGATCCATCATATACTTCCGTAAATCCAGGGGTACCAACAGGCATTGAGAGTCTTTCGCCACCCTTGGCAACATAAGGTGCGGGAACCTCATCTTCGGGGAAGATGGCTTCGAATGGGCATTCAGGAACACATGCTCCACAATCAATGCATGTATCTGGGTCAATGTAATACAAAGGATATTGATCCTCGGGTTTACCAGGAACAATACATTCAACTGGACAAACTGTTGCACAACCACCATCACGCAGGCATAAACTAGTTATTACATGGGTCATTATTTCCTCCAAATTAGAAACTAAGTTTTGAAATCAATTATGGGAATAGAAATTTATCTTCATTTGATTAAGATGATAAAATTTGACAAATCTACTTCAAATTGATTTTATCAAGCTTACTTTTTTTGTCAAGTCAAGAGACCCATTAAATTATGAAGAAAGAAAAGCTAAATTCTTTGGTTGGCCTATTCCTGGGCATTCTTGCTGTGTCAACAGCCTCAATATTGATTCGCTTTGCCCAGAATGGAGCTCCATCGATTGTAATTGCTGCAATTCGTCTCTCCACAGCATCTTTGGTAATTACGCCAATAGCTTATCTACAGTATAGAAAAAATTTATTCGATCTATCAAAGCAGGAATTAATATTTTTGCTTTTTTCCGGATTATTTCTGTCGATTCATTTTGCAGCCTGGATTACATCCCTGGAGTACACCAGCATAGCCAGTTCCGTAGTTCTTGTTTCCACAACACCCCTTTGGGTAGCTCTACTTTCCCCCATCTTTTTGAAGGAAAGGAATAATTCAGCCATTTGGATTGGTCTTTTATTGGCTTTATTAGGTAGCAGCCTTGTGGCGTTTAGCAATGAATGCTCTTTCTCGGTTGAAAAGCTCATCATTTGTGAAAATGATGGCATTACTTCCGATAAAACTGCTCTACTCGGTAATTCATTAGCATTATTAGGAGCCTGGATGGCGGCAGGTTACCTGATGGTGGGAAGAAGGGTAAGATCAACACTACCACTCATAAAATACATTTTTTTTGTATACTCATTTTCAGCAATTTTTTTATTATTATACGTATTTATCAGTGGGGAGACACTTACAGGCTATTCAGGACAAATTTATCTATGGATGATTCTCCTGGGATTAATTCCACAGTTATTCGGTCATTCAATTTTTAATTGGGCTTTAGGGCATCTGCCAGCAGCGTTTGTTTCAATTGCGTTAATAGGTGAGCCGATTGGTACCATATTGCTGGCATTTATCTTTGTACAAGAAGTACCCAATCATCTTGAAGTTTTCGGTGGTCTTTTTATTTTGGGGGGAATTTTTCTCGTTTCCTTTTTTCAGCCAAAAAAAACCAGGGAAAGTACCCTGGTTTCCTAAAGAAGAGAAAAACTATTTACTCGTCCGAATTTGATAATCGGCTATAAAGAAAATTTATTTCATGAATTTCTTCAGCAAGCTCTGAATTCAACTGGTTGGGGAGGACTCTCCAACTCCAATTTCCACTTGCCTGTCCGGGATAATTCATTCTTGCTTCTGATCCCAGGCTGAGAAAGTCCTGCAAGGGGGCAATTGAGAACTTTGCTGTGGATGACCAGATTGATCTGATCATATTCCAGGAGATATTTTCTCCAGACCTGGATAAATATCGTCTGCAAAAATCCTGCTCTTTTTCCGGCGCTGAAAGATACCAGCCTAACGTTGTATCATTGTCATGTGTACCTGTGTAAGCAACACAATTGACAGGGTAATTATGCGGTAAAAACGGATCATCCGGATCTCCGCTGAATGCGAATTGCAGGATTTTCATCCCGGGAAGATCGAATTGATCCCGCAGGGCATATACCTCGGCGGATATTTCCCCTAAATCTTCAGCAATAATTGGCAAATCGCCGAGTTCCTCTTGCATAACTTCGAAGAAATCTGCCCCTGGACCTGATAACCACCGGCCTACCTCGGCGGTTTTGTTACCAGCGGGAACTTCCCAATAGTTTACGAAACCACGAAAGTGATCCAACCTGATGAAATCAAATATTTTAAGGGTGGCTTTAATTCTCTTTATCCACCATTGATAGCGATCTTTTTTGTGAATATCCCAACGATAAAGTGGATTGCCCCATAATTGTCCGGTTGCTGAAAAATAATCTGGTGGAACCCCTGCGACAACAGTTGGTTTTAATTCCTCATTAAAATAAAATAGTTCTGGATTTGACCAGGCATCAGAAGAATCGAAAGCAATAAAAATGGGAATATCACCAATGATATTAATTCCCTGGTCATTTGCATATTTTTTCAAGTCTGTCCATTGCCTGAAGAACAGGAATTGTTTAAACATATGTGATTCGATTAATTTAACATGCTGCTCTTGAAAATTTTCGAGTGTTTTGCGATCCCTTTTTCTGAATTTTTCATCCCAATGATCCCAACTCAATCCACCGTTCACCTCTTTAATTGCCATGAATAAAGCAAAATCCAATAGCCAATCTTTTTCCTGGGCGATAAAAAATTGAAACTTCTGGGATAATTCTTCAGGTTGTTTTAATTTGAAATTCTCGTATGCACGATTTAGGAGGTGAAGTTTCCATTGAATTACCGGACCAAAATCAACCATTTCTGCTGGAAAATCTGGGCGGTCCTCCAAATCCTTCAGGGTAAGTAAGCCTTCGTCAATTAAGAACGTGGAATTAATTAAATAGGGATTTCCAGCAAATGCTGAAAAGCATTGATAGGGGGAGTCTCCATATCCGGTGGGACCCAATGGGAGTAACTGCCATAAGCCACAACCCGATTGAACAAGAAAATTTACCCAATCTAACGCCTCGGGGCCAATATCACCAATCCCATCCGGTCCTGGTAAGCTGCTCGGGTGTAATAAAATTCCTGACATTCGGTCAGATTTCATAGGGTAATCTCCTTGTTTGAACAAACTCACCCGATTTTACCAGATTTGCATTAAAGTCATCTGGGATCACATCAGTTCCGATGATTGCACTGGCTTCAATCGTCCAACTCTCCGGGATGGTTGAATCTTTGCCAATCACGGTAATTTGGAAATTTGAATCATGCTCACCAATAATGCAGTTTTCACCGATATTTACTCTTCGATCGAGAATACTACAGTTGATGATGGAATTCTTACCCACGATACAATCCTTGAACAAAATGGACTGATTTATTTCGACATTATTCATTATTCGAACGCCGGGTGAAAAAACACAATTTCTTACTACAGCACCGGACTCAATCACACACCCATCGGAAATCATGCTGTTTTCAACAATCGCCCCTTTCTTTATAAGGGCTGGTGGGCGTTCTTCTGTCCTGGTGTGGATAATCCAATTCGGATTATATACCTGAAATGGCGGTTCATCAGATAGAAGATCCATATTGGCTTGCCAATAGGCTTCCAATGTACCAACGTCGACCCAGTAACCTTCGTAAGGATAGGCAAAAACTCTGGCATTGTTATTGATCATGTTGGGAATGATGTCTTTTCCAAAATCATGAAAAGAGCCCGCCCGAAAATGATCATTCCACAATTCCTGATTGAGAACATCCTGCTTGAACAGATAAATACCCATATTGATTGTATTGGCAGGTGGATTTTCTGGTTTTTCGAGAAATTCAATCACTTTGAAATTTTTATCATAGTGCATGATTCCATACCGTGATGCTTCTTCGAACGGAACGGTTATTGTGGCTATGGTTAAGTCAGCATCATGCTCGAGATGAAAATTGACCATCTTGGTGTAATCCATGGCGTAAATATGGTCACCCGATAAGACCAAAATATGATCAGGATTCCCCCGTTTGATAAAGGTGAAATTTTGCTGTAGAGCATCCGCTGTACCGATAAACCAATCAGAAACCTGTGCTTTGTAAGGAGTCAGGATTCGTACCCCACCCGAAATATCGCGGTTTAAATCCCAGGGTGCTCCGGACCCAATATGTTCGATCAGTGATTGTGGGCGATATTGAGCAAGCACCATAACGTCATTAATCTGTGAGTTGACACAATTCGATAATGGAAAGTCAATAATTCGGTATTTTCCAGCAAAAACCACCGCTGGTTTCGCACGTCTTGAGGTTAGAACTTTAAGCCTGGTACCTTCGCCACCTGCCAGAATTACCGCTCTGATTTTCATGCTTCTCCTTCGACCAATTTAATGTAAATATTGGCATACTCTATTGCTGACTTTTCCCAGGAAAAATCGGTGTTTAATCCATTCGTTTGAAGCGCATGCCATTTTTGTTGATTTTGATAATCCAAAATTGCCCTGTCCAGTGTTTGTGACATGATTTCTGGAATAGGCTCAGTGAACAAGTACCCATTATTGTGTTTTGAATGCTCCGCATCGATGATTGTATCCTTTAACCCGCCTGTTGCTCTCGCCAGGGGAACACACCCATAGCGCATCGCAATCATTTGTGTCAGTCCACAGGGTTCATAACGTGAGGGGATTAAAATAACATCGCCACCGGCATACATACGTTTTGAAAGATTTAAATCGAACCGAATGACCGATCTAACTTTTGATGGCATTTCGACTTCCAGGCTGCGACATGCAGATTCAATGACAGGATCCCCTGTTCCCAGGAGGATGGCCTGCCAGGATTTATCGGCAATGATTCTTAAGGCGCTGATTGCAATATCAACCCCTTTTTGTTGGTCCATCCGGGTTACCATGATTAAGAGCGGAACTTTCTCATTTTTTTCCAGACCAAATTCAGTCTGAAGTGCTAATTTATTTTTCAGGCGCACATCTAATTGTGTGGGATCGTAGTTAAAGTGTAATGTGTTATCGCTGGTTGGATCCCATTTTGATTCATCCAAGCCGTTTAATATACCTGTGAGTGTATCCTTGCGCGTCGACAAAAAATCCTGTAAACCACAACCATAATCTGGTGTCAGTATTTCCTGAGCATAATTTGGAGAGACGGTTAATAAATAATCAGCTGCGTACATCCCGATTGGCAATGGAATCGAGCGCGCCCAATCCGGAAGGTCATTACAAGGACAATTTGGCAATCCAAATTCATTTAAAATTCTTTCTGCGCTGGAGCCCATGTAGGGCATATTATGCATGGATAAAACTGATTTGGTATTCCTGAAGAAGGAGTCGGACAACTTCCTTTGTTTCAAGTCATAACATGTGATGGCTGTGTGCCAATCGTTGGCATGGATAACATCTACATGCCAATTTAAATTTTTTATCAAATCCAGCGCTGCGATTGAAAAAAAGATATATTTTTTAGCATCATATTCAGGATTTGATGAGTACACATTCAGATCCGATAAAATTGAACCTCCCTCTATTAAGTAGACAGTAACCCCTTCTACCTTTGTTTGAAATACTCTTGCTGGAATATTGCCATGACTATGTTTTACAAAAAAGGAAGAAACAAGCTGAATATTTTCTAATTTCTGATTGATCAACGTATGAAATGGGAGTACCAGGCGAATATCCAGTTCAATTCCACATATTTGCTCAGGAAGTAATTTTTTGAGGGCTGTTGGTAAAGAACCGGCGACATCTCCCAACCCACCTACTTTGATTAATGGAGCTGCCTCGGATGCGATGTACAGTACATTTATTGGACGATTTTTTTTCAATGATCTCTCCTGGTAAACGTGAGAAGGTCTTATACTAATTCAATATAATCTTTCGAAATAATAGGTTTTTCCTTAAGACCCAGTAATTCAATTAATTCCAGTACCAACTTTGATTTGTTCTCAGCATCCAATCTACTCCAGGTTCTACTCTTGATTTCCAAATAGGAACCCAATGTTGGAACGATAAACGTATCTACATTGATAAAAATTTCTGTATCTTTATAACTAACCAGATACCGTTTTCTATCTTTTTCAACTTCAACAGTATTGCCCGGATTAAAATATTCTTTATAAAATCGTAAACTTTGAGTGGCAGGAGCATAGAACCTTGATCGGGACAACATCACTTCCTGAGGGAAATATTGTTCTCTGTTTTCGCCAATCAATGTGAGGCGGGAGCGAACATTAATGATTTCATTTTTTTCTGAAAGGAAATGATCTTCCCGATATCTTAATCGACCCTGCTCAGGATCATCAAAAAAGAAATACGTGTCATATTCGTGGTAATGGCGTTTGCGCTGGATGGAAAGACCGCTGGTGAGTATAGAATTTACTGTCTGTGCCGGATCATCAATGCGTACTTTAATTTGGACTTCAAAACTTTCTCCTTCCATCGTTCCACCAATGGCAACGAGCTTCGAGAGAATGGATGATTCGCGCTGAAATAAAAACGTATCGATTTTCTGAGCATATTTTTGCCCCTGTTCCATTAGCGCTTTTTCATCAACGGTCAATAATTGGTGATCTTGCATCAACCATCTGCCGTTTACCATCAAATCGGAAACATCGTTCGCTTTTGCCGCATAGACAACCTGACTATAAAGACTTTCCTGAGAATGTCTGAACCAGGGTGCATTGTGAACTTTCTCGATGTCAATCAAAATCAGGTCAGCGCGTTTGCCTGGTGAAATGGATCCGGTAATTTCTTCAATATGCAAGGCTTTCGCGCCAATACGTGTAGCCATCGCAAGGGTTGTTTTCGCCGGTAGGGCAGTTGGATCACCAGAGGATCCTTTCGCTAAAAAAGTAGTCAGACGAATTTCCTCAAACATATCCAGATCGTTATTAGAAGCAGGACCGTCTGTGCCAATACCCACATTGATTCCGATATCCATCATCTGTTTGACAGGGGCTATACCTGAGGCTAATTTAAGATTGGAGGATGGATTATGTGCCACTCCAGCATTATTGGCTTTTAGCATTCGTATTTCACCAGGATCAATATGAACACAATGAGCGGCGATCACTTTCGCATCAAATAAATTTAACTGATCCATATAGGGGATAACTGGCATCCCATTTTCAGCAATCATATTTTCTACTTCACTTTGAGTTTCCGCCAGATGGATATGCAGCGGAATATCGTATTTTATGGCTATCTCTCTTGATTTTTCAATAATCTCTGGAGTGCAGGTGTAGGGAGCATGTGGGGCAATTGCTGGAATAATAAGTGCGTGATTCTTCCATTTTTCTATGAATTTAATTGAATAGGCTAGAGACTCTTCGTAAGACTGAGCGTCCGGAGTTGGAAATTTGAGAATACTTTCTGAACAAATAGCTCGTAACCCTACTTCGGCAGTTGCTTCAGCCACGTCATCTTCAAAGTAATACATATCCGCAAAACAGGTGATGCCAGAACGAATCAATTCTGCACAAGCTAATTTCGTTCCTAATTGAACAAATTCGGGGGTAACGTATTCACGCTCAACCGGCATCATATACCCTAACAACCACACATCCAGCCTGAGATCGTCTGCTAAACCACGCAATAATGTCATCGGTACATGAGTGTGCGCATTGATCAGCCCCGGCATTAAGATTTTGCCATCCGCATCCATTATTACATCAGCAGAATAGGATTGTAAAATATCGGTTTCCATGCCAACCGCTTTAATGATGTCATTTTCAATCGCTACCGCTCCAGGACTAAATTGGTTGAATTCTTCATCAATTGTCAACACATTTGCGTTTTTTATAATTAATGATACTTTTTCCATCCACTCCTCCGGTTAATTTTGAATAAGGTGAGACCTGAGAAAATGCAGTGTTGTATTAGCCGCCCAGGTGATGGCGAGATTGTCATGCCCGCCAAATTGAAAGAATTTTGTAAATCTCTCTTCATTATGAAAAATATGAACGGAGAGGGACGCACTTTTATCATTTGTTTGTGCTAGTTTTACAAATAATAATATATTTGGATTGATTTTTTTGTAAAAATTTTCAAGATTATTTTCCGCATTTTCCAAATCAGCGGGATTAACTTTCTGTGTATCTGTGAACAGGATATTAAATTTTTCTAGCAATTGTTTCAGGATTTGATTTGTTCCTTGTTCAATCAGACAGATTTTTAAGTTCATATTGAGTAATAATTTGGCAATGACTGTTTCAAGGGAATCTTCATTAAAACCAAATATAAAACCACCTAATCGTGATGTAATGGTTTCCTGAACATTGGAAATCATTTTTAAAGCTTTGGTTTTATTGAGCGCTTTTGCAGTAATTCGAATATCAGTTTGGCCTGGATAAGCAACAATACCTACCGTTGGATTGGAAAGTATTTCCAAATCAGCAATTTTTTCATCGATAACAGATTCCCCAATGCCCGAGGTGTGGATCACGAACGTCTGAATGACATATTTGTTGTTAAACTGGCTGCTAAGAATTCGTTTTACTTCATTTTCCAGTAAGTATTCCAATTCTTTGGGTACCCCGGGTAAAGAAATAATCAGACCATTTTCTGCGCGACAATAAAACGCGGGTGCGGTTCCTACTGCATTCTCGATGGCAACAGCTCCCATCGGAATATATGCTTGTTTTTTATTGTTTTCTGTAGGGATCCTCCCAAAGGGTTCAAAACGTTGTTTTATCTGCTCCCAAAGTTCTGGTCGAAATTCCAATTCAGTACCGACTGCCCTGGCGATTGCATTTCTAGTTGGATCATCCACTGTTGGGCCCAGACCACCGGTTGTAATGACAATATCGCAGCGTGACAATGACTCCAATACTGTTGTCGTAATTCTGTTTTCATTATCACCGATCATTGTGGTTCGATAAAGATCAATACCTTCATTACGAAAAAAACGGGCAATATAGCGAGTATTTGTATCCTGAATTTCTCCTAAAAGTAGTTCTGTTCCGATTGTGATAATTTCAGCCGTTGGCAAAATCCCTCCCAATATAACATCCCGGGTTTTTTAATTTATTATTCTAGTTTAGCATGAATTTAAATTAGAATCAGTTCATCCGTGATAGAATTTTTGTATTAATGATGAATAAACAAGAATTAGCCCATTGGGGCGAGAAAATTGCTCAACAATACCTCGAGGAAAGAGGTATTCGGATTGTTGAAAAAAATTACCGAACCCAATTTGGGGAAATTGATATTATTGGTTTTGAAAATGAGGATTTAGTTTTTTTTGAAGTAAAGACCAGATCTTCAATAAAGTTTGGTTATCCAGAAGAGGCTGTTCATTCCAAGAAAATAGAAAAGATCGAAATTGTTGCTAATGAATATCTCGATAATCTCTCTCCTGCCAATTTAAACTGGAGGATTGATACCATTGCTATCATTCGGAATCCACAGAATCTGAAATACCAAATTAAGTGGTTTAAAAATGTGGAAGCCTGATTTAGAAAAACCTGTCATTTTTATCGTCGGGCCAACGGCTTCCGGTAAGACACAACTATCCATCCAAATTGCTAGGGCCATTGGATCAGAAATAATATCAGCAGATTCAAGATATTTCTATCGGATGATGGATATTGGAACAGCCAAACCTGATGCAAGTGAAATGGACAATATCCGACATCACCTGATTGATATTGCCGATCCGGATGAAACCATAAGCGTTGCCCTTTTCAAACAAAAAGTTGCAGAAATTATCGATCAAATGCATCTGAATGAGAAAATCCCCATCGTCGTTGGCGGAACCGGACAATATATTCATGCTATTTTGCATAACTGGGAAATGCCAGTGGTTGAGGCCGACCATAGAATGCGAATAATACTTGAACAATATGCAGAACACTACGGAAAATTAAAACTTTTCGAATTTTTACAAAAGGTTGATCCAGAAGCAGCTAAAATTATTGATTATCGAAATTTACGCCGAACAGTCAGAGCAGTTGAAGTGATATTAAAAACAGGTCAACGATTTTCGAATCAACGCAAAAGAGAGTCCCCAATTTACAGCCACAAAATGATTGGCATCCGCTGGGATCGATCCATTTTATATCAAAGAATTGATGACCGTATCGAAAAAATGATTGAGAATGGATTCATTAAAGAGGTCAGAATGTTAAATGAATTGGGGTATTCTCCCGATTTGCCATCCATGTCTGGTATTGGTTATCGTGAAATAACCGCTTATATTCATGGTGAAATTTCACTTGATGAAGCGATTATGCTGATGAAACGAAACTCGCGAACCTATGTGCGCCGTCAAGCAAATTGGTTCAAAGATAATGATCCCACTATTCACTGGTTTGAAGGTTCTGAACTGGATATTCAAAAGATTATTGAAAATCTTAAGTCGGATCAGGGATGGATCAGACCAGGATAAAAAAAAGCACTGGCCAAAGGCCAATGCTTTTAATGATTAATCAATTTGCAACTCAGGTGTGCCACTCTTTTTTGGAAAGGGGGAAGGAAATATCTTTTCAAATTCATCTTTGGATAATGTCTCCACCTCCAATAACTTCGTGGCGACAGCATCCAAATTTTCACGAAATTCCGTTAAGATTCTTTTAGCTTCCTGATAAGAGTCACTCACAATTGAACGAACTTCCACATCAATTTTTTCTGCAACAGTTTCTGAATAGTCACGTTGTTCCGATATTTCGCGGCCTAAGAAAATTAATTCTTCTTTTTGCCCATAAACCATCGGCCCGAGTTTTTCACTCATTCCCATGCGCATTACCATTGTCCGGGCTATTTTACTTACCCGTTCGATATCGTTGGAAGCGCCTGAGGTAATATCATCGAATACCAATTCTTCAGCTGCACGCCCCCCTAATAAGCCGATCATATCAGCCAACATTTTCTTTTTAGCCATGAACAATCGGTCTTCCATTGGCAATGCAAGCGTATAACCTGCTGCCATTCCGCGTGAAATAATGGATACTTTCTGCACCGGGTCTGCGTGTGGTAAAACATGCATAACCACTGCATGACCAGCTTCGTGGTAGGCAACAATCCGTTTTTCTTCCTGGCTGATTAAACGACTCTTTCTTTCCGGACCTGCAATTACTCGTTCAATGGATTCTTCGAATTCACTCTGCCCAATCAGGGTCTTATTACGTCTGGCAGCCAGAATGGCAGCTTCGTTGACCAGGTTTTCTAAGTCAGCACCAACAAAGCCTGGGGTGGAGCGAGCAATAACACTTAGATCGATGTTATCTTCCAGGGGTTTTCCTCTCACGTGGACTCTAAGAATTGCCTCACGTCCGCGAACATCAGGTCTATCCAGAACGACGCGCCGATCAAAACGGCCTGGACGTAACAGGGCAGGATCAAGAATATCGGGTCGGTTGGTGGCTGCCATAATGATGATATTGGTATCAGTATCAAAGCCATCCATTTCCACTAACATTTGGTTAAGGGTTTGCTCGCGTTCATCATGGCTTCCACCTAATCCAGCACCACGCTGGCGTCCGACAGCATCAATTTCGTCGACAAAAACGATACAAGGGGAATGGCGTTTGGCTTGTTCAAATAAATCGCGAACTCGACTGGCGCCAACACCGACAAACATTTCAACAAACTCCGAACCTGAGATGGAAAAGAATGGTACACCAGCTTCTCCAGAGACAGCTTTTGCTAACAAGGTTTTTCCTGTACCTGGAGGGCCAACCAATAATACACCTTTAGGAATACGAGCACCCAATGAGATAAATTTTTGAGGTTCACGTAAAAATTCAACGACCTCATTTAATTCTTCTTTTGCTTCTTCTACGCCGGCTACATCCGCGAATGTTACCGTAGGATGATCGCCTGTAAACATTCTTGCTTTTGATTTTCCAAACGACATGGCAGCATTATTACTACCTTGGGCCTGACGAAAGATGAAAAAGAAGGCCCCACCTAAGAATAGGAAAGGAAGAATCCACCCAAGGGCAGTCAATACACCTACCCAGGCACTGGGTGCCTTAATCACAACGCGGATTTTGTCAGGATTTAAATCTTCCTGGGTTACACCAAAATTTAATAATTGTTCAACCAGTGTTGCGGTTGATTCTTTGGTCGATAAGCCTTCACGAGCATCTTCCAGATATTTAACTCTGAGACGATCTTCGCTTTCTTCAATCTCGGAAATTTTGCCAGCTTTAATATCAGCGGCAATTTGATTGATCGTCAGGGTTTCTGCACTACTTCGCTGACTGAAGCTATAAAATGCCATCACAATAATGGCAACAAAAAGCAGCAAGTAGATTACGTACGATTGATTTCTTGAATTCACTAATGCCTCCCAACAAGGAAAGTCTTTTCTATTTTAGAAGATTATACCAATCTAGCCATTTTATGGCTAATTATTGTGAATGTTTTCCGGAACATCTTATGAATTTCTAATATAACACTATTAATAAAACGTCAAAGCTGATCCTTTTATATTTATATGCGGTTCCACTTCTATTTAAACTGACCATAAAATAAAAATTAATTACCTTAAAATAGATTCTAAAGTTTCCACCATTTGATTAATGTGAATCCGATCGTGTTGTGTGATGAATTTAATTAATTCTGAAATAGGTGTAGGACCAAAAATAGCATGGTTAATAGATTTATTCCATTGATGTGTTGATAAATTTTCGATGACTGTCACCAGAGAAATTCTATTTGAAATAAACCGGGATAATTCTTTGTTTGAATTTCGGTTGATGTAATTTCTTTCTTCTGCCCATTGATCAGTTAAAGCTGCTTCAATAAAAGGTGCTTCTTCCTTGATAATGGTTTGCATCCGAGGAAAGTTTACCTCAGCATCAACATCTGCCATATGCGCAATGATTTCGATTAATGACCATTCATCAGGTTTTGGTCGTTTTGAAAATTGACCAGCAGATATCTGCATCCGTTTGAAGGAATCCATATTTGCTGCGGTAGCTCGTAAAATGGCAAGCAGGGCGGGTTTTGAATCATTAAGTTCAAGTTCATGCTTTCTGAAATTTAAATGGTTGATCCAGTCCAAAACATTTTCCATTGTTCCTGAAGAACTCAGGGGATGTAATGAAATATCGGGATTGTCAGGCGGTTGACCGATGAAAAAGGTCGGTATGCCCAGCACTTCAGCAGGAACGATATCCATATCCCATTCATTTCCAATCATGACTGCCGGTTCATCCTGCCAGCCAATTTTTCCTAAAATTTCCGCGATGAATTCAGGTCGTGGTTTTGTAAAATGCAGCTCTTCAAAGTTGGTAATATACCTGAAGACATTTAATTCCAACCCCAGATTTGCCCAATTAATTCGATGGTCAATGGCCATTTTTGGAAAAAGGGGATTGGTAGCGATAATGATTTGGTGATTTTGTTTCTCCAATTCTTTGATGACAGTTGCTGCATATGGTACCTCATTTGTTATTGGAGCTAATTTTGGAAATTCTTCCTGATAAAAAACCTTAATTTTCTTATCAAGGTTCTTCTTGTCTGTTCCGAGAAGAGGATAAAAATATTCATCGAAACATTCCTCCAGTGTTCTGGAAGGATTAACATTGTTGACCATAAGATCCGTACCATTAAAAATGGCGGCTGGCAGTTCTTTTGGGGCAATATAGTCAGATAAATACTGCCCAAGTCGCTGAAGGTAGGCAGGTAAAAAGGTCTCCATTGGATTTCCAAGGAGCGTATCGTCCAGATCGAATAAAATAATCAATTATTTTTCCTCAAGGAAAATTTCCGGCAAAGGATGACATTGCCCACAACCGACATGCGGTTCCTTTACCTTTGTTTTACTTTTTCCACAATAAGCACTAACATTCATGCGCTTAATAAAACCAAAATCTTTTTTTATAACCCCGGTTAGCTGCATGTGTTGGCAAGCATTTGCCTGTAAGATGTTGGGAACCGGGCAAGACTTACATATTTTCGTTGACCAATTTTGTTGAGAGTTTGAATCGGTAATCAAACGACATTCTTCAAAATTGCGACCACGAAAATAGTCACCGAAAAAGAAGGTACATTCCTGACCGTAAGGTGTGCGCATCGTTATTGTGTCACACGAGTGATATATTCACCAGTTCTTGTATCAACCCGAATTATATCCCCGGTGGAGATGAAGTATGGAGTAAAAATTGTCGTTCCAGTTTCCACTTCAACTTTTTTGGTTTGACCGGTGGCTGTATCGCCTTTTACAGCAATTTCAGCATACGTTACTTCTAAATCAACAGAGATTGGTAATTCAATGTCAATAGCTTTTTCATTATAAAAAGTGATCTTGACTTCCATGTTCTCTTTAAGAAAATTTGTTGAATCAGCAAGAATTTCGGATTGTAATGGATATTGATCATAAGTATCGTTATCCATGAAATAGTAAAACTCACCATCATTGTATAAATATTGGGCGTTATGGTAGTCGAGTCTGACATCCTGGACTGTTTGCCCGGAGTTGAATGTTTTCTCGATTGTTGAGCCGGTAATCATATTTCTAGCCTTGATGCGGATAGTAGCTGAGCCACGACCAGATTTATTGTGACCATAATCCAATACTTTGTACAGATTTCCATCTAATTCAAAAGTTACACCTTTGCGAAGTTCATTGACATCAATCATAAAACACCTTCTGGATCTAAAATTGTTGGTTAAATTATAGTCCAGCCACCCATGGGTGACAAGGTTGGATATTTTAATGAGATTTTTTTGTTTGTAGATGAATTGAATGAAGAATGGCTTCCGTCGATCATACTGATTCTTGAAATAAGATTAATAATAATAAAAGGGCTGCTTTTGCAGCCCTTTACCATTGCAAATTATCCTAATTTAGGATCTATTATCCCGTAACCACCGTCTCTACGATGATACAAAATGTTGATACTTTCAGTATTCATATTATAGAAAACAAAGAAATCCTCATGCCCTAACATTTTCATCTGTTCAATTGCTTCTAATTCATCCATGGGTATCAAAGAGAAGGTTTTTCGACGAGTGATTTCAGGGACATCCTCAGTCTCTTCATATTCTGGAAGTTCTGCTGCCAATTCAGACAGTGGCATGCCATCACCGCGACCTTTATTACGTTTGCCTTTCAGTCGAGCGATTTGACGTTGCATTTTCTCTACTGAAGCATCAATTGCAGCAAAGATATCATCCGCTCGTTCCTCCGTGCGTAGAATAAAGCCTTTTCCGCGGATTGTAATTTGAGCTACCTGACGATCGGATGCGTTTCTAGCAGATTTCAGATAAGAAAGATCAACTCTGCTTTCATCGATATCATTTAAGTACCGATAAAGCTTTGTGACTTTTTTGTTCACATATTCTTCCAATCGTTCGGTCATTTTTATATTTTTTGTAAAGATATCGATCTTCGTTGCCATTTTATTCCTCCTGGATTAAAATTTTTTTGCAGTGACGGCATCGTTTAATTGGTCACTATAACCTTTGTGTGTTTGAACGGCACGAGCTAATGTTAATCCAACTATATCCATTGCTCCAGCAACTTTCAACGCTGCTGCACAAGCTTCTAATGTTGAACCTGTAGTTGTAACGTCATCGATTAGAAGGATATTTTTCCCACTCACCACAGACGAATCTGCGGAAAAGGCTTCGGATACATTTACATAACGCTCATGTCGATCAAGTCCAACTTGTGATCTGGTTTCTTTAACTCGACGCAGCGACTGCTTATTGATTGGTTTGTTGACCATCATAGAAAATGGTAATGCAAGTAAAAAAGACTGATTGTATCCCCGTTCGTGTAACCTTATTGGGCTTAATGGTACTGGTATGACCATATCTATATCCAGTTTATTTTTATTGTACAATTTCACCAGATAATTTGCCAGCACTTCTGCGATACCGATATCGCGATGATATTTTAATTTTTGAATCGCTAGTGAGAGCGGGGGTTGATAGTAGGAATACGATCTTATCCATTGCAGATTTGGTAAACGATCGATACAATCCTGAATATTGTGTTGTAAATAATTGAGAGGCTCGCCACATTTCTCGCAAATTTTTCCTTTCAGCAATTGCACCTGTTGTGCACAATTATTACAAAACCTTTCCCCAATTAATCCACAACCAGCACAACGGGGAGGAAAAATAAAGTCAATCAATTTCCATACGGATTTGTAAAGAGGTACACGAATAGATGGGAATTCCACCCTGTACGACATAAATCTCCGGATTATTAATTAAACATTCCGCCCAGAGCTGAATGCATTAATTTCAGAGCTGCTGGGGTTAGAAGAACGATCATCAGAGATGGAAAGATTAACCCTCCCATCGGGATAAGCATTTTAATCGGTGCTTTGTGAGCTTCCTCTTCAGCTAACTGCCTTCTGCGGATACGCATCTGATCTGATTGGATACGGAGGACTTTGGATAGAGATACACCTAATTGTTCACTTTGAATAACAGCAGCAACAAAACTGGTCATCTCCGGCAAACCAATTCGATTGGACATGTCTCTTAATGCCTCACGACGAACTTTACCCAATTGAATTTCCTGAATTACTCTGGCAAAGGCCATTGATAGCTGGCTTTCCCATTTTTCACTGACTTTATGCATTGCGGCATCAAATCCCAAACCAGCCTCTACACAAATGGTCAATAAATCCAATGCATCTGGCATCGCTTTTCGGATTTCTTTTTGTCTTCTGGAAATTCTTGAAGATAACAACATGGTTGGAAAATAAAAGCCAAGCAATCCGAAAAGCAAAGAGATTAATAATTTTCTTCCCAACGGCCAACCTGTTGATCCAATGGAAAGCACAAATAAAATTAGTCCTCCGAAGAAAACAAGACCAAGGAACTGGGTAGCTAAAATAATTGTAGCGTCTATTTTTGCTGAAACACCAGCCAATTCAAGCTTTCTCTCAATTGAACGCATGGCATTTTGAGGGGTAAAGCGTATTGCTATTTCGCCCATTTTCCTGGCAATGGGATAAATCACTCTTTCCTGGAAGGGGAGAGAAAGTTCTAATTTCCTCAATTCAACAGGCCCTTCATCAAGGTTGAGTACATCCAGGCGATCATTTAGTACGCGGTTTTCATCAAATTGCGGGCTTCTTATTCCGATCACTGTTAGAACAACGGCAATTATAAAAACAGCACCCAATACAACATATACAGCTATCATAATCGGACCTCCAAAAGATTAAACCTCAATATCACCTAATTTGTTCATTGCAAAGTAACCAGCAATGATCAATAAGCCTGCTAAAACCAAAGCGATGATTCCACAAATTCCAGCATCTGGTTTGAAAAACTCCATAATGTATTCTCTGTTTAGTAAATACAATATTCCAACCACAAATATGGGCAATAATGCCAGGAAGCGACCAGAGTACATAACCTGTGTGGTTAAAACTCTGATTTCTCCTTTTATGCGAATTCGTTCACGAATGGTATATGAGATGGAATCTAATATTTCGGCTAAATTACCACCAACCTCTCGTTGAACATTCATTGCAGTAATGGTTAAATCCAAATCGTCACTGGGAATTCTTATCAATAAATTGTCCAGTGATTTTTGCATATTAACACCGAGTTGCATTTCCTGAATAACTCGACGAAATTCATCACTGATGGGCGCAGGTAGTTCCTTTGAAACAGCTTCCATGGCCTGCATTGTCGAAAAACCTGCTCTCAATCCATTAACCATCAAATTTAGCATATCAGGTAATTGTTGATCAAATTTGATTAACCGTTTCTTTTGTTGAGATTTTACATACATGTTGGGAAGATATAAACCAATAGCAGCCCCAATTATTCCAACAATTATGCTCTGTCCACCAATAAACCAAAGGAAAACACCTAATACTAAGGCGAAGAAGATCACAAAGAAAATAAATTCACCCGGTTTAAACTTGAGATCTGCCCTCGAGAGATTATTGGAGATTTTATCACCAATAGAAGAGCGATCAACTCTGCTATTTATCCAGTCAGTTAATGGTCGGGCTCTTTCTTTTTCTGATAAAACATCCTCATCTTCTAAATATTTCCCCAATCTGTTCATTTCGGCAGCTTTACGGTCAGAAAGAATAGATATCACTACACCAGAGATGAGGAGAAGTAACGCAAAGCCACCAACAACAGATAAGACTAATATAGGATTGATTTGATTAAGAAATTGGGCGATATCCATTGATACCTGCTTTCAAAAAATTATCTACGTCTTTCACCGATACCAAAGATTGAAGGCGAAAGATGAATTCCTGATTGTTCAATTTTATCAATAAATTTCGGTCGAAGGCCAGTTGGTCTCAAACGGCCAACTACTTTTCCATTCTCATAACCAGCTTGTTCAAACGTGAAAATATCGGTCATCGTTATAATTTCACCTTCCATCCCAGATACTTCGGTAACATGAGTCACTTTTCTTGAACCATCTCGCATTCTGGATTGGTGAACAACCAGGTCAATCGCTGATGCCACCTGTTCTCGTATCGCACGGATCGGCAAATCCATACCAGCCATCAATGTCATCGTTTCCATACGTGACAATGTGTCTCTCGGACTATTGGAGTGCAATGTGGTCATTGAACCATCGTGACCGGTATTCATAGCCTGCAACATATCCAGTGCGGCTTCATCGCGAATTTCTCCAACGATGATGCGATCCGGACGCATACGGAGCGTATTAATCACCAGTTGGCGAATACTAACCTCGCCTTTTCCTTCAATATTTTCAGGTCTTGATTCCAATGTTACGACGTGCTCCTGACGTAACTGAAGCTCAGCAGCATTCTCTACAGTGATGATGCGTTCATCGGCTGGAATGAACCCAGATAAAATGTTCAATAATGTCGTTTTTCCGGAACCTGTACCGCCGGAGATAACTACATTGATACGGGCTCTAACGCATGCATCCAAAAACTGAACTGCTTCCGGGGTTATTGAACCAAAATCAATCAGGTTCTCAACGGTAATTGGTGTTTTGGCGAATTTTCGGATTGTCAAAACCGGGCCAACCAGTGAAAGAGGGGGGATAATAGCATTTACACGCGAACCATCTGGTAAGCGAGCATCCACATACGGACTTGATTCATCAATGCGCCGGCCGAGAGGAGAGACAATTCTTTCAATAATTCTCATTACATGGTCATTGTTTTCGAAAGTCATTGGCTCACGAATGATTTTGCCAAACCTTTCGATATATATGTTCTTTGAACCATTCACCATAATTTCAGTGATTGTTTCATCCTCTAGCAATCGTTGTAATGGCCCAAAACCAAGAATCTCAGCAGAAATTTGCTCGAACATTCTGGAACGTTCAGGTCTTGAAAGAATTATGTTTTCTTCGTTAAGAATTTGCTCAAACAGTTCCTGAATGGTTTTCTTAACCTCTGAGGTCTGGCTTACATCCATACTCGGGTCAAGGGTGCTCAGTAATTTTGTTTGCACACGGTTTTTCAGATCCTGATAAGTATCACTTGTCGTTGTAGGAGTTGGTGCAGATACACGCCTTGATTGAAGAACTGGATTTCTTAATGGTTCCGAACCGCCAGGTTTTTGGGGAGGGATATTGGAATTTTCATTTTGAATTCGTCGTAATATCGACATAATTTTTCCTTAATCTAATAAGAATTAGGCCAAATCTTCGCTCTGTATCTTAATTCTTTCCTTCACTTTTTCACTAATGGCGTAAATACTTTTACTAATCAATGTATTTTTATTTTCTATGATTAAAGGCACACCTCTATTAATGGAAGTCGTCACAATTCGCTCTTCCAGCGGAATGACCCCTTCAATGCTTTGTTTTAAACTTTCACTAATTCTTTCCGGTGAAAGAGCAATTCTTTTATCATAACGATTTAACACGAATAATATTCGTTTCCGATTAATGCCTGATTGATCAGACAAACTGAGAAATGAATTGGCGCTTTTTATGGATGGTATATCCTGTGTTGCTACTAAAATAGTGATGTTTGCAATATCCAACGCGGATTGAACAATCTCTGTGAGATAAGGTGTTGTATCAATAATGATATATTCAAATATTCTTTGGAGATATTGAACAATTTTTAGAAATTGATAAGAACTCACTTGATCTGCATATTCGGGTCTGGGTGGAGCAGCAAGGAATTTAATATTTGAAAGAGAATGTGTAATCAAAACTTCATTTATGATATCTGTATCTAATTCATCGACTCTGGGAGATAAATCAAGAATCGTATTTCTGCCTTGCTCGTTCAGGAAGATCGCTATATCGCCAAACAGCAGATTACCGTCTACGATCACAGAAGGAGTGGATTCACTATGTAAGGCGATGGCCAGGTTCGTAGCGATGGTCGTGCAGCCAACTCCACCTTTCGGACTATAAACGACAATAATTTTGCCTAATTTCCCGGCTCGCGCAGCTGCGGTTTCGACATTTTCAGACGCGAAATGAGCTTTTTCTTTCTCCTCCATAGCCAATTTTCCAGCCAGACGAATTGCTTTGGTCAACTCATCAATAAGAGGTGGTTTCGAAAGAAAATCCCGGGCACCAGCCAGCATAGCCTGGCGCATGTAACTGGACTCATATTGGACAGATAAAATGATTACCTGAATATGGGGATGTTTTCGCCGGATATGTTCGGTTGCCACCAGTCCATCCATATCCGGCATATTGATATCCATCACGATCACTTCAGGTAGTTTTTTAGAAGCAAGCTCTATGGCTTCTTTTCCTGTTCTGGCTTCACCAATAATTTCAATTTTCGGGTCGAATTGCAACATCCTTCGAATATTCTCTCGAGTTTCTGTGATGTCATCGGCAATAATGACCCGAATTTTTTCTGGATTCGCCATATCTATCCTCTAATTTCCATTCAATAACCTTTGCAAATAATTAATATTTTATGGTTCTGTAATTGGTGCAAATGAGCCACTGCGCTTTTCAATAGCAAAGGGTAATTTAGCTGGCAAAGGAATGTTCTTCTGATCCATTAAATATTGTTGAGTGACTGCATCAGTGAGGATCGTCTGAGTATTATTCGGATTACGAAGTGCCAGGGTGAGCTCAATACCTGCTTTGCGCATATATGTAATCACTACAGCATCCTGTGGAGATAAAACAAGCGTAACAATATCGGGTGCAGGAATTTCAGGTTCGATTTGTTCTTCCCCTTCAACTGGAACGGGTGCAGGTTCTTCGGCAACAGGAGCTTTTTCAGCCCCGCTGATTGGAAAATCACCTAATCTGAGGATGATCGCATCCTGAACAATATTCTGGCAAACCAGCCTGGGCCTTTGCATTTCAGAAGGAACCACATAAACCGGCTCGTTCAAGGTTGGGTCTAATTCAGTTCTGCCTTGTGTTGACCCTTCACCTCCACTGGAAATGATCACGGAAAGGGATTCAGCGCTACTTTCGGCGGTAAGGATTTGTTTAGAAACAGAACCAGTGTAATTAGGTAAGATCGTTTGGTATTCAGGGTCCACATCCACCAGCTCCATGCAGCCAATCACCATAACATGGTCACCAGCTTGGGGCGCATAAGCAATCATGGACACTCGATCAATTAGAACTGAAAGAGCTGTTTTATCCACCGGAATATCGAAGGCTGCTATAGAACCTCCACCGGCACCGTCAATGATCATGCCTGGCGTCAGTGGAATTCTAGCCTCCAATGGATAAATGGCTCTTTTCCCAATGACAGATTCCATCGTGGTAAAAAAGGTGCCACCAACCAACTCATTTTTTGGGAATGGGATCATAGTTACTACATTTTCTTCAATCACCTCTCCACGATTAACGAATTGTGTCGTTATGACGATATCCACCATCTCTTCTATTTGAATTTGTGGCGATTCCCCAACTACAGCTTCTGCGGGTTGCAATAAAGGCCGAAACCTATTAAAAATCAACGCGGCAGCAACTACAAGAACAATCAATAATAAAGCAACAATAATTAAAATTCTTCCACTTTTACTTCCACTGTTAGCCATATTCACTTCTCCTTAGATTTGATAGGACAACTAACCTGATGATTTATTATACGGCAATTGGATTGTATAGGAAAATGATTTATGTTGTGAGTTTTTATCCGATTTCCCAAGCCATTTGACGATATAAAATAATGATAAAAATCCTGCAATAATTATGCCACGTATCATGAAATTTGATCAATCCAATTTACCAAATAAATTGTGAGAATTAAAACAAAAGACCTCAATTGAGATCTTTTGTTTTTTTGTTTGTTCAATGAATTTATATTGCTGAAACAATGTTACTGAAGATTTTTCCGATTGCTGGGCCAAGCAAGGCAAGAATTACAATAACAACAACAGCTACTAAAACAAGAATTAAAGCGTATTCAACGAGGCCCTGTCCTTTTTCCTTCGGTGAAAATAACATATGAATTTCCTCCTTTCTATCCTGATGAAAAATAAATCTGAAGTAATTATACAATATTATTTTTATTGTTCAAGTGATAAAAATTACAACCGCTTAACAATTATCACTCATTGTTCGTCAATAAAACATTCAGATACCTTCCAGGCCATAAAAATACAGTTAAAGCACAAAGGACCTCACAGAGAGATCCTTTATGTCAAATTTTTTTCCTGATTAAATTTGTGAAACGATATTGCTGAAAATTTTTCCGATTGCTGGGCCAAGCAAGGCAAGAATAACAATAACAACAACAGCTACTAAAACAAGAATTAAAGCGTACTCAACAAGACCCTGTCCTTTTTCCTTCGGTGAAAATAACATCAGTTTTTCCTCCTTTCAATAAAAATTTGATTTATTTGTCTATTCGCTATTATAAATAGTATTTGTTAATAATCAAGGTAAATTAATTACAACTTCTTAACAGTTACCTGGAGTTCCAAAGAAAAAGAAACTTATCCTAAAACATTGAATTAAATTAGATTAAGCTATAATAATTAATATAGACAGGTAATAATTTTCAGGAGGTATGATGAGCGACTTGTTTAATCGAATAACTGATGATCAAGACATTATTAGGAAATTGTTCAGTAAAATTCCTGGTTTCAGTGGCTATGTAGAAAGGGAAAATAGAAGAGCTGCTGATAAAGTCCTACGTGAGGCTGTGGCTGATCGCTTTGAGGAGTTGTGGCAAAGGATTTCCAGTTTGCAGACTGATTTGATTAGCGCTGGCGGTCTAGAATTTATTGATGATATGGAACGCGCAGCAATCAAGATACGACAATTCATTGATCGAATTCGTCATGCATCCTATGGTTACTCCCCATTTTTTAATGCAACCAAAGTAAATGAAGAGGAATTAGCAAAAGTTTATGAATTTGACCTGGCATTATTAGAAAACGTGGATATTGTTGGACGGGCGATTGACAACGTGGAGACATCTATTGGAACGGATGGATTACCAGCCGCCATACGAAATTTGTCGAGTCTGTCTCAACAAACCGTTGATATGTTTAATCAACGATCTGAAATAATGATGGGTGGAATTGAATCCGCTGACAATAATTAATTTCACGTAACTTAAATGGAGAATTAATATGGCTAGAATATTTGATGTTGTTGAATATGCAAGTGAAATGAAAGACGAATTAGTCCGTCGTTTTCCTGAAACCGGTGTGGCTGATTTACGAATTGGTTCTCAGGTCATTGTCCGAGAATCTCAACGAGTGATCTTTTACAGAGATGGCAAAGCTTTAGATGAATTTGGTCCAGGTAGACACACCATTATTACCGCTAATATTCCCAAAGTTATTGATCTGATCGGGAAAGCATTCAATGACCGAACGCCTTTTACTGCAGAAGTTTATTTTGTTTCCATGCGCGAATTTGTTGATAGAAAATGGGGTACACCTCAACCTATCCTTGTGAGAAATCCAGGAATGGGTTTGGGAGTTGCGTTAATGCAAGGTTTTGGTAGCTACAGCTTCCAGGTCAAAGACCCTCAACAATTTGTAACGCAGGTTGTTGGAGCGAATGGTGTTTATCGAATGGCAGACATTGAAGGGCGACTACGCTCAATGCTCCTGTCCAAATTACAGGATTTATTAGGTGAAACCGGAGCAGCTAAAAGTGTAGCGGAACTTATTGGATTGACAGAAGAAATTGGCGCAGCTGTTAGAGCAAAGGCACAGGATGATTTTGCAGCAATTGGTTTATTGCTTAAGTCATTCTATATTTCCAATCTGAAACCCAGTGATAAATCCGCTGAAGAATTGCGTGCCATGGGCATGCTGGATATGCAGACCTACACCCAATTGCAGGCGGCCGATGCATTGCGGGATGCTGCTCGCAATGAAAGTGGCGGAGCTGGTTTAACAGCAGGTATTGGCGCTGGTGTTGGATTAGGGGGAGTTATCTCACAATCTTTACAGGGAATGACAGGTTCATCATCAGGAGCAGGGCAAACATCTACCCCCCAGGCTGGGTTACCAGATGTTATGACACCTTCTGAGGCCGCCAATGCATTAAAAGTCTCTGAAGAAGACGTCATGGCTGCGATATCAGCTGGTGATCTGAAAGCCAGGAAAATTGGTTCAGCCTACAGGATTAGTAAAGACGCTTTAGAAGAGTTTCTAAAAGGATAATATTTGTGAAGAACCGGGATTTTCCCGGTTCTTTCAACATCATTTGAAAATACAATCCTTTGGATCATAAAAATTTTTGATTTAAGTCTGGGGAGCTTTCATGAAACTTCATGAGTACCAATCAAAAAAAATTTTCGATCGATATGACGTTCCAATTCCCAGGGGGCGGGTAGCAAATTTTGCTTCTGAAGCTAAACAAATAGCAGAAGAATTGGGTGGGCGAGTCGTCATAAAAGCTCAAGTTCTGGTTGGCGGAAGAGGAAAAGCTGGAGGGATAAAACTCGCCAGAGATCCAAAACAGGCGAAGGAACTAGCTACTGAAATATTAGGGATGGAAATAAAAGGATTGCCCGTACGAAAAATCCTGGTTGATGAAATAGTTGAAATTGATCAGGAAATTTATCTGGGGATCACCAATGACCGAAATTCAAGACAACCAGTCGTTATTGCATCATCATCTGGCGGCATTGAAATTGAAGAAGTTGCTCAAACCTCACCAGAAAAAATATTTAAGTTGTCAATTGATCCCCTATTAGGGTTACAAGATTTCCAGGTTCGTGATATTGCTTTGGGAATCGATCTAAAACGTGAATATTGGAAACAGTTTATCAAGATTTTACGTGGATTATATCGGGCATATCTTGATACAGACGCCACATTAGCTGAAATCAACCCCTTAGTGATCACGAAGGACAAACGCTTAATGGCTTTAGACGCGAAAATGATCATTGATGATAACGCTTTATTCCGCCATCCTGATATGATGGAATTAAGAGACCTGGATGTGGAAGCACCTGCAGAAATTGAAGCAAAGAAATATGGCTTGTCATATATAAAACTGGAAGGCGATATTGGCTGCATGGTGAATGGTGCTGGGCTGGCGATGGCTACAATGGATATTATCAGTCAATTTGGGGGAAAACCAGCAAATTTCCTGGATATCGGTGGTGGTGCCAGTGCAACGAAAGTTGCTGCAGCCCTCAAAATAATTCTATCTGATTCGAATGTAAAAGTGATTTTAATCAATATTTTTGGTGGTATTACTCGCTGTGATGAAGTAGCGAAAGGTTTATTAACAGCATTAGCTGATGTAAAAACCGAAATTCCGTTGGTGGTAAGGTTGGTTGGCACCAATGCAGAGGAAGGACGGAAAATGCTTATGAATGAAAATATCCAGATAGCAAGGACATTGGTAGAAGCAGCCAAAATTTCTGTACGTCTCTCTTCAGGCGGTGAAGTATGAGCATTCTTGTCGATAAAAATACTCGTATTCTCGTACAGGGAATCACAGGGAATGAAGGCAGTTTTCACGCCTGGCAAATGTATCAATATGCCAACAATGTTGTTGCTGGGGTTACTCCTGGAAAAGGCGGTGAATGGGTTTTTGAGGGAAAAGTTCCTGTATTTGATTCGGTGAAAGTTGCCAGAGAGGCAACTGGAGCAAATGTATCGGTCATCTTTGTTCCTGCTCATTTCGCCGCGGATGCTATGTTGGAAGCTGCTGATGCTGGCATTGAGTTAATTGTCTGTATTACCGAAGGTATACCGGTCCGGGATATGATGCGGGTACGAAAATATCTGGATCAAAAAGGAAGTAAATTAATTGGTCCCAACTGTCCAGGTTTAATCACGCCATCCGAAGCCAAAGTCGGTATTATTCCTGGAAATATCACAATGCCTGGGAATGTCGGTGTTATTTCCCGTTCAGGAACATTGACCTATGAGGTTCTGAATGCCATGATGCTATTGGGTATTGGCACCAGTACCTGTGTGGGAATCGGTGGAGATCCAATCAGTGGCTTGAATTATACGGATCTTTTAGAAATGTATGAAATGGATCCCTTGACAGATCAGATTGTATTAATCGGTGAAATTGGTGGAACGGATGAACAAAAAGCTGCTGATTATATCTCCAGATATATGACCAAGCCGATCGTCACCTTTATTGCCGGACAATCTGCTCCGCCAGGCAAAAGAATGGGTCATGCTGGCGCGATTATTGAAAGCGGAGCAGGTACGGCTGAGGAAAAGATCAAAGCTTTACAAGAGGTAGGGGTGCAAATCGCAAAACATCCGGAAGAAATTGCACTTTTACTCAATAGGTAAAAAAAAGAGCACCCAAAGGTGCTCCCCTTTTTTTGCCCTATTTTAAATTTGCTTCGATATAAGTCACAGCATCGCCGACAGTTTTAATTTGTCGGGCGTTATCATCTGGAATTTCTAAATCAAATTTTTCGCTAAACCCATCAATGAGGAAAAACTGATCCATTGAATCGGCTTTTAGATCTTCAATAAAACGAGTTTCCATAGAAACTTCACCTTCATCAACTTTTAGTACATCAACAATAATGGCCTTCACCTTATCAAAAACATCACTCATTCATTCCTCCTGAATAATACAGTATTCTATTTCAAGATTGTATCTTTCCTTATTATATTGTCAAGTGCCCGAATTTAGCTTATTTATAATTCATTCTCAATTCACTCTGCTATACTAAGAACTAACACTTGAAATCAGGATAAGTTATGACGGAAGAATTAATAAGTTCCAGGAAAAATGACCATATCAGGATTAATCTGGAAGAAGACGTTAAATCATCATTAAGTAATGGTCTGGAGATGTACAGGTTTGTGCACAATGCATTGCCTGAAATTAATTTCACGGAAATTGATCTTTCTCAACAAATTTTTAATAAAAATGTATCCATCCCACTGTTCATTTCTTCCATGACGGGAGGAACCTCTCAGGCGTATCAAATTAACCGCATACTGGCACAAGCAGCCGAACAATTTGGATTGGCGATGGGTGTCGGATCCCAACGGGCTGCCATTGAAGATGGTTCCCTTTCCGAGACATTTAATATTCGCAAGATTGCTCCGCAGATTCTTTTATTCGCAAATTTAGGAGCAGTCCAATTAAATTATGGTTATGGAATTGAAGAATGTAAAAAAGCAGTGGAGATGATAGAAGCGGATGCTCTGATATTGCATCTTAATCCTTTGCAGGAAGCAGTGCAACCTGAGGGAGACACTGATTTTTCCGGACTTTTAAAGAAAATTGAACACGTTTGCAGGAACTTGCCTGTGCCCGTGGTGGTAAAGGAAGTCGGTTGGGGAATCTCAGGTGGGACTGCAAAAAAACTAATCGAAGCCGGAGTAGCGGCGATCGATATATCGGGAGCAGGGGGAACATCATGGTCGCAAGTAGAGCGATTTCGATTAACCGATAAAAACGCGATCAGCGTTGCAGAAGCATTTCTTGATTGGGGTATCCCAACCGCAGAAGCATTGATAGATGTTAGAAAAACACTATCCGATGTTCCGTTATTTGCCAGTGGAGGGCTGAAAAGCGGCATGGACGTCGCTAAAACATTAGCGCTCGGTGCAAACATTGCGGGAATGGCAGGGGTCTTCCTGCGGGCAGCGGTTGTATCTTTAGACCAATTAATGGAGACAATTACGATCATAGAAAGAATTATCCGAATCAGTATGTTTGCAACGGGTTCCAGAAATTTAAAATCGTTTTCTGATGGAAAAATTATCAAATCAGGTGGAAATTCATGAAATTAGCAGATTATTCTCAATTATTAATCCCTGAGATAGAAAAAGGACTCAAATCAACAATTCTTGCTGATATCCCCGAAGCATTTCCAGGACTGAAGGAAATGATGAATTATCACTTTGGTTGGCTTGGAAATGACATTTCACAAAAATCACAGGGAAAACGGATCAGGCCAATCATCCTCATACTGAGCAATATTTTGTGCGGTGGTGATTGGAAACAGGCCCTGCCCGGTGCAATTGCGATAGAACTTATACATAACTTCTCATTAATTCATGATGATATTGAAGATCAATCCGCTCTTCGCCGGGGAAGAAAAACACTCTGGAAAGAATATGGAATCGCACAGGCAATTAATACCGGCGATGCAATGTTTTCCCTCGCGCAAATCAACATGTTAAAAATCGGTGAAAAAAATAATGAACAGGTTGGATTTGAAGCATCGAAAAAGTTAAACAAAACCTGCTTGGTATTAACGGGGGGGCAAAATCTTGACATTTCCTTTGAAGAAGAAACCAGAGTTACTCAGGATCGATATTTAATTATGGTGGAAGGAAAAACAGCAGCCTTATTATCTGCTTCAGCAGAAATTGGTGGAATCACCGCACAAACAACGCAAGTTAATCGGGACGCATTACGAGATTATGGAAAAGCATTGGGTTTGGCATTTCAAGCCTGGGATGACTGGTTGGGAGTTTGGGGAAAAGAAGAGCAAACTGGTAAATCAGCCTCCACTGACTTGTTGACAGGCAAGAAAACCTTACCGGTTTTATTCGCACTTGAAAAGCGTGGAGATTTTTCCAAGATCTACCGATCTGATGGAGCTACGAAAGAAAATTTAAAAGTACTACTTAAACTGTTGGAAAATGATGGGGCAAAGGAATTTACTGAAAAAATTTCGAAACAATTTACTGAGACTGCTTTAAAATCCCTCGAAAAAATAAGTGTGGTTGATGAAAGTGCCTTTCAGGCGCTGTTAGAGTTGACTGAATTGTTAATCAATAGAAATCATTGAGAAAATCAAGAAGATCAAATTCTATCTATTGGCTGATTTTCTTTTTATCATTTTTACAATGATAAGGGTAATCATCAAAATCCAGGCAATTATCTGGAGTATATTAAAACTTGCAATCTTATTGTTTGGATTTCCATTAAAATAATCCAGGAATATTACCAAAATTGAAACAGTAAAGATCGTTTGAAAAAACAAATCTCCCGTTTGGTAATTTTGCCTGGAAGTATATACATTGATCCCAATTAATGGGATCAGTCCAATCAGGTAATAGAGTTGCAAGGGGTGACGTGTAGTGCCCCAAAGAGTAATTGCCCAGGGGATAGTAGATGGTTTGCCATAGAAATTACCGGAAGCAAACAAAGATAAAAAGAGAAAGACCAGAAAAACCAGCAAAGGCAGGGAAATCGAATCAAGAACAATTAATATGGGTAGTTTTTTCTTTTGGATAAAAACCAAGGCAATCAGAAGGGAGAGAATTAGTCCAGAATTGATATCGAAAAAGGATGGACTGATTGAAAATAGCGATAAAGGGTTTTCTATGAAGATTGAAGGATATTGAAATACATACGACAATCTGCCAATAATAATTGTTGATAACAGATAAACAAAAATCAAATTGGATAAATCACTCGCTTTTAAAGTATGCCTGTAAGGCTGTTTTTCAACAATTAAAATGGACACATAAACACCGATGACGATCAATAAACCAGGCGTTTGAATTGCCAGAGGACCAATATTTAAAATTGGAAACATTTATTTCTCTAATTCCATAATTTTTGCTTCTATTAATGCCTCAGACATGGGCCCACCTATGATAATTTCAGATATTTTTCCATTACGGTCTATAAAAAATGTGGAAGGTAAAGCCTGAACCTGATATAACTGAGACACATTGCCGTCCAAATCCATCAAAATAGGAAAAGTGAGATTATTTGCACTTACGAAATCAACAACATTTGAATAATTGTCCTGGTAGGTATTATTGACCGCTAATAAAACCAAACCTTGATCTGAATATTTTTCATGAATTTTCTGCAAAGCAGGCATTTCATATTGGCAGGGTTTACACCAGCTTGCCCAAATATTGACGATTACTTTTTCCCCAATAAATGATGATAATTGGTATTGGTTACCTTCCAAATCTTGCAGAATGAAATCAGGAGCGCTAAAGCCTTTTTGGGGGGCTGAGTAATTCTCACCAGAAACCTCGTTGTTGGACAGGGTTGTAAAAAGAACCCAAAGCGTGGAGATCAATATCACTGCAATCGAGAGGAGCCGATTTCTATTAAAAGGATTTTTCATTGCCTCAATAATAATATGGATTTATGACATGTCAAATGGAATGTGTCAAACCGATATAGTGAAAACCAATTCTTGTCTTCCCATAAGAGAGAGGATAATTTGTCAGAGGTTATAATAAAGACAGAAAAAATACAATTTTGAAGGATAACAGCATGGAAAAAAAATCATCTTTGGAACAACAAGCCATTAAAACGATAAGATTTCTCTCAGCAGATGGCGTGCAAACAGCGAATTCGGGACATCCCGGCTTGCCGATGGGTACGGCTTCAATCGCTTACACAATCTGGACAAAACATTTAAAACATAATCCCAGAAATCCGGGTTGGGTCAACCGGGATCGGTTTGTATTATCGGGTGGACATGGTTCAATGCTTTTGTATTCCCTTCTATACCTTACTGGGTACGATTTGCCGTTAGAACAATTAAAAAATTTCCGCCAACTTGGAAGTATGACACCTGGACATCCTGAAGTTGGGGTCACCCCAGGTGTAGAAACGACTACAGGACCACTGGGGCAAGGGTTTGCCAATGGGGTTGGTTTTGGTATTGCCGAAGCGAATTTAGCTGCCAATTACAATAAACCCAACCTTGAAAAACTAATCGACCACTATGTGTACGCCATTGTTACCGATGGTGACTTAATGGAGGGTGTCTCATCAGAAGCAGCTTCATTGGCTGGACATTTGAAATTAGGTAAATTAATCTATCTTTATGATGACAACAATATTTCGATTGATGGATCAACCGATCTGGCATTCACAGAGGATAGGGGAACGCGATTCAAAGCATATGGATGGCATGTCTTGCATGTGGATGATGGAAATGATGTCGAAAAAATTGATCAGGCAATCATCGAAGCAAAAAAAGATAATAGACCATCATTAATTATCTGCCGGACAATCATTGGTTATGGGCTGCCGACTATGGAAAATACAGCGGATGCACATGGGAAACCTCCGGGTGAATCCGAGTTAGCGGCTGCCAAAGAAAATGCTGATTGGCCGGTAGAACCCAAATTCTTTGTACCCGACGAGGTGCTAGAATTTTATCGTGCTGCCATCCAAAATGGGGAACAGTATGAATCTGACTGGAATAAAATTTTATTAAAGTACCAGGCGGAAGATCAGCACAAAACAAGTGAATTTCTGCGCAGGATGTCCGGGGTTTTGCCCGAGAATTGGCAGGAAGGTATTCCAGAATTCCCGGCCGATCCAAAAGGGATGGGATCGAGAGTAGCATCTGGAAAAGTTATTAATGCATTAGCAAAGAACTTGCCTGAATTGATCGGTGGATCAGCTGATCTGACCCCTTCCAATAATACCTGGATCAATGGCGCAACGGGTTTCCAGGCGGATAATCCGGCAGGCAGATATTTGTATTTCGGAGTTCGCGAGCATGCCATGGGATCCATATTAAACGGAATTGCATTACATAAAGGTTTCATACCGTACGGAGCATCATTCCTGGTGTTTACTGATTATGCGCGTCCTGCCATCCGACTATCTGCGTTATCACACATTCCGGTGAAGTGGATTTTCACGCATGATTCAATCGGCGTGGGAGAAGATGGCCCCACCCACCAGCCAGTGGAACATCTGGCCTCTTTACGTGCGATGCCTGGTTTGATTGACTTGAGGCCGGCAGATGCGAATGAGGTGGCAGTTGCCTGGAAAGTTGCCATACAGAGCACTCATCATCCGATATTAATGGCATTGTCCCGACAAAATCTACCCACATTAGACCGCCAATTTTTTAATTCAGCGGAAGGACTCACCAGAGGAGCTTACGTTCTAAAGGATTATGGTGTGGGAAAACCCGATCTGATTATCATTGCGACCGGATCAGAGGTGGCTTTGGTTGTAAAAGCTGCTGAAGAATTGAAAGAGCGGGGCTGGAATGTGCGTGTGGTATCAATGCCGAGCTGGTTTTTATTTGAACAACAAGACCAGGCTTACAAAGATAGTGTATTATTGCCAGATGTAAGAAAAAGGATCGCCGTTGAAGCTGGCTCTGAATTTGGTTGGGAGAAATGGGTAGGCGATACCGGTAGAATAATTGGAATGAATCGGTATGGAGAATCAGGCAAATTTGAGGAAATTTATCCTTACCTTGGTTTTTCTGTTGAAAATATTGTAAAAAATGCATTAGAGTTACTCGCTTAAGGAGATAATATGCGCATAGCAGTAGGGTGTGATCATGGTGGTTTCCCGTTAAAGTTCATAGTCATGGAAGCAATCATCTCAACCGGTCATGAAGTGGTTGATTACGGAACAGATAATGGTGAGGTGAGTGTTGATTTTCCCGACTATGTCTACAAGGTTTGCGATAGTGTGCAACGGGGAGTTGTTGAACGAGGAATAATTATCTGTGGATCTGGTGTGGGTGCCAGTGTAGCAGCCAACAAAATGAAAGGTATCATTGCCGGGCTCTGTCACGATCATTATTCTGCACATCAAGGTGTTGAACATGATCATATGAATGTTCTATGCATGGGTGCACGTGTGATCGGCTCAGCGATAGCTGAGGAACTAACAAAGGCATTTATCTGTGCTCATGAAGATTACGATGAGAGATTTGTGCGGCGCATGAACAAAGTAAAAAAGCTTGAAGAATTCGGGCATTTATAGAAAGGTGAATGGTGATGAATCAAATTACAAAGCTACATGAATTAGGGCAATCAATTTGGTATGACAATATCGAGAGAAGATTGTTAAAAAATGGTGAATTGGAAAATATGATCACTGCCGGAGAAATCCGAGGTGTGACCTCCAACCCATCCATTTTCCAGAATGCGATAGCCAAGTCAAACGATTATGATTCAGCATTACAACCTATGGCCTGGTCTGATTGGGAATCTGAAGATATTTTTTTCCAACTTGCAATAGAGGATATTCAGGAAACTGCTGACCTGTTCCTTCCTCTTTACAATGGAACCAATGGCAGTGATGGGTTCGTCAGCTTGGAGGTGAACCCAAAACTGGCGTATGACACAGAAGGAACTTTAAGTCAGGCAAAAGAGCTCTGGGCACGGGTAAATCGCAAAAATTTAATGATAAAAATTCCAGCTACGAAAGAAGGATTGCCGGCGATTCGTCAGGCAATTGCCGCTGGCATGAATATCAATATCACTCTGATATTCTCAGTTTCCAGGTATGCAGAAGTGATGGATGCATATCTTGCGGGTCTGGAAGACCGGGTTAAGAATGGTTTGGAAATCAACAATATTGCTTCGGTTGCCTCTTTTTTTGTATCACGAGTGGACACAAAGGTTGATTCATATCTAGAAAAATTAATTAATGAAAAGAGGATTGATCATCATGAATATCTCAATTTGAGAGGCAGGGCAGCTATTGCTAATTCCAGGCTGGCATATCAATTGTTCGAAGAAGTGTTTTCCACGGACCGCTTCAAGAAGTTAACCGAATATGGTGCAAAGATTCAACGGCCCTTATGGGCTTCGACTTCTACCAAGAATCCTGATTATTATGACGTGATCTATGTGGAAGAATTGATTGGTGAAAATACGGTCAACACAATGCCACCCCAAACATTAGATGCCTTCAGAGACCATGGTCATGCAGAAACAAAGATTGGAAACAATATAGAAGGTGCAAAAGATTTATTTGGTTCTTTGAGCAATCTTGGCATTGAAATGGAAATCGTCACGCAAGAATTAGAAGACGAAGGAGTGAAAGCATTTGAGAAAGCATTTATTGCTTTATTAGAAACCATTGAAAAGAGAAAAATGGTCCTTCAAAATCAATTGAACGGATTAAGTGTTGCCATTAAGAAAAGAATAGACGATCTGGATAATCAGCAAATCGTTAATCGAATTTATGAAAAGGATCCCTCTGTTTGGTCAGAAGAAAACAATGAGGATTTAAGGGATATTCAGAATAGATTAGGTTGGCTGGATGCTCCTTTTATTTCCAAAAGCATTATTGAAGAAATCAATCAATTTCGTGATGAGGTTTTGCAGGCGGGATTTACCCACGTGCTTCTTTTAGGAATGGGCGGTTCATCGTTAGCGGCCGAAGTTATGAGTCTCTCCTTCCGTGGTTTTGCTGAAGGCCTCCATTTATCGATTTTGGATTCCACTGATCCTCGTCAGGTGAAAATTGCCGAGGAAAATAATCCCAAAGGGAAAACGATTTTTATCGTTTCGAGTAAATCGGGTGGCACAACAGAGGTTCAGGCTTTTCTAAAATATTTCTATCAGCAAATGAAAGATTTTTCGGTGGATGAACCCGGAAAGTATTTCATCGCAATCACTGATCCGGGCACTGAATTATCACGACAAGCTAACGAGTTGCGTTTTAGAAAAATATTCTATGCTGACCCGAATGTTGGCGGTAGATTTTCGGCGTTAACCGTGTTTGGTTTAGTCCCGGCTGCATTAATGGGCGTGGAAATTGAGACATTCCTGCAATACACAAAAGAATTTGCAAATCTTTGCCGGCCAGGTGTACCTGCCGGAAGAAATCCTGGTTTAGTCCCTGGTGCAATTGTCGCTGAGGCAAGTTTTCAGGGCATGGATAAGTTAACGATCATTGCTGAAGAGCCTTTCCGTTCCTTCGGGTCCTGGTTGGAACAATTGATCGCTGAATCAAGTGGTAAACGTGGGAAAGGAATTGTTCCAATAGATATTGAGCCGTTTGTTGATGCTGAACTTTATTCCAAAGATCGTATTTTTGTGTACATCAAAAATGATGGGATATTTGAACAAAAAATTAATGAAATTGCAGCTGCAGGTCATCCAATAATTACATTTGGAATGAAGAATCCGTATGATTTAGGATCGGAATTTTTTCGGTGGGAATTTGCAACAGCAGTGACCTGTGCCATCCTGGGGGTCAATGCATTTGACCAACCAGATGTTCAGGATAACAAAAACCGCACAAAAAAGAAAATTTCTGAATATAAAGGTTCAGGAAAATTTTTTCCGGGTAGCCCTGTGTTTGAGAATAATATTGCAAAAATTTTTAGCAATCAACACGAGACCAATATTGAAGGTAATGATCTGAAAGAAATCATTCGAAAGTTCCTCAAGTTGCGTAATGGTAGAGATTATATTGCGGTCAATGCCTATTTACCGCGCACACCAATAATTGAAAACAAATTACAGGAGTTCCGAAAATTTGTGTTGACCGAGACCCAGCAAGCAACAACTTTAGGTTTTGGTCCGAGATTTTTACACTCAAGCGGTCAATTGCATAAAGGTGGTCCAAATAGTGGTATGTTTATTCAAATTGTGGATAAACCTGACGAGGACATCGAAATACCAGGTTGGGATTTATCATTTGGAACATTATTGTATGCCCAGGCCCTGGGTGATTATGAAGCGCTGGTGAATCGCAATCGAAGGATAATTCGTATTGAATTGAAGCAATCCAACGTAGAAGAACTGTGGAAATAGATTTTTTCTACATTTCAATTTGGAATACTGGCTGCCAGAGCGATCGCACCTAACATACCTGCCTGGTTTCCCAAACCAGGTGGGACAATATACTCATCCATACGAGATGTAACCATTTCTGATTGAACATAACCATTCAGGTATTGCTGGGTTTTGTTTCGTATCATCGGGTAAAGGAACTTTTTTTGCATCACGCCTCCTCCCAGGATGATTCGTTTTGGAGAAAATGAGCAAATAAAAGCACTCATCGCCTGTGCAATGTAATCAGCTTCCATTTCCCATGCCGGATGGTCTTCACTCAGGTCTTCAGCAGAGATTCCCCAGCGATCTTTGATTGCTGGACCACTGGCGAGTCCTTCAAAGCAATTTCGGTGGTAAGGACATTTTCCGGTGTATTTATCTGAAATATTCTGATTTAAGAGAATATGACCCATTTCTGGATGAACCAAACCATGCAAAGGTCTATTATTAATAATCGCACCTCCCCCGATCCCAGTACCAATCGTAAAATACAAAAAATCGTTCAGGTTTTGGCCTGCACCCCATTTACCCTCCCCCATTGCAGCTACATTTACATCGGTTTCAAACGCAATCGGTATGTTTAAACCTTCTTTGATTGGTTGCAGTAAATTTGTGTTTTTCCAACCTGGTTTAGGGGTTGTCGTTATATAACCAAAAGTATGACTGTGGGGGTGCAAATCAATCGGCCCAAAACAACCGATACCAAGCGAAACCAGATTTATTTTATGTTTTTCAACAGAATTTTTAAAGAAAGAAACCACTTTTTCAATCGTTTCGGTCGGATTTGTGGTTGGAAACCTGATTTCTTCCAGAATGTCATCCGGATTATTTGCGATCACACAAACAAATTTTGTTCCACCCGCTTCGATACCACCGAAATAATTTTTCATTTTTTTCTCCTTGGTTATTAATTATTTTCGATTGTAAGAATTCAGATTTCATTTCAGGTATAATGTAGGTCGCAATCCGATTCGCCAAAAATTTTATCTATGAGGTAATAATGGATATTTTTGAAAAGTGTTTTAGTTTCACGACCGCGAAAGATGCAATATCACATGGAATATATCCTTATTTTATTCCATTAACTGAAAATGAAGGAACGGTCGTGGAATTTAAGGGCCACAAATTGATTATGTGTGGATCCAATAACTACCTTGGGTTGACAACACATCCAAAAGTTAAGGAAGCAGCTGCTAGGGCTACGGAACATTTTGGAACCAGTTGTACCGGTTCAAGGTTTTTGAATGGTACATTGGAATTCCATGAACAATTAGAACATGAATTAGCGGATTGGGTTGGGAAAGAAGCTGCGCTTGTTTTCAGCACCGGTATGCAGGCAAATCTTGGAACCGTATCCGCAATTGTGGGCAGTAAAGATATCGCCATTCTGGATAAAGATGACCATGCATCTATTGTTGATGGCGCTCGATTGAGCTACGGCAAAATTGAACGCTACCGCCATAATGATATGGATCATCTGGAACGTGTTTTAAAATCAATCCCGGAAGATTCAGGAAAGATCATTATTGTGGATGGTTTGTTCAGTATGGAAGGTGATTTAGCCCCTCTCCCGGAAATCATTCCATTGGCCCAGAAATATGGTGCCCGCCTGATGGTTGATGATGCGCATGGCATGGGCGTTACCGGTGGTGGACATGGAACCTCAGAGCATTTTGGTGTCACAAAAGATGTTGACTTGATTATGTCTACGTTCAGTAAATCCTTTGCTTCCCTGGGTGGATTTATCGCGGGTGATTCAGATGTTGTGCATTATATAAAACATTATGCAAGATCGTTGATTTTTTCTGCGAGCATCCCACCAGGAAATGCAGCCGCTGCATTGGCTGCTTTACAGGTGATGCGGGATGAGCCTGAGAGAATAGTGCGGGTCAATCAAGTCGGTGAAAGAATGCGCAAAGGTTTCAAGCATATGGGTTTTGATATTGGAAGTTCTGAAACGCCTGTCGTACCGATTTTGATTGGATCAGATGAAAAGACATTTTTAACCTGGAAATTATTATTTGATGCCGGTGTTTTCGTAAATCCAGTGATCAGTCCGGCTGTTTCACCTGGTAGACAGTTACTCAGAACCAGTTATATGGCGACCCACACGGATGATCAACTGGACACCGTCCTTGAGATCTTTAGTCGAATTGGAAAGCAAGTTGGTTTGATATAAATTATTTTCGGAGCGACTTGAAAAGGGGAGCTCTGATTTCAATTGCTCGGGGTTATTGGGAGTTGTGATTGGCAACGAATTTTTTATTATTCGATATAGACAGTGTTTTAATTAATCCTCGCGGGTATCGGAAAGCAGTCTATGATACGACCCGTTATTTTTTGGACACTTTGGGATTAACGAATATATCAATCAATGAAGATGTGATTACGACGTTTGAATCCATAGGAATTACATCAGAGTGGGACATGATTCCGCTCTATCTGTTAAGCGTAATTGAACAGGTATTAAGTAAATTTGATTTGCAGCCCGAGATTGGCAATTCTCAAAATAGTTTTCGTTTCACTCAGCCGAAAAATTACTTTCTCCGTCAGGAGGAATTAATTGACCAAATTTTATCCTACAAAGAATTTCTTCAAGAGGGTTATTCGGTTATCGAGTCGATTCTATTATTAAATTTCCGACAAAATTCTGTAGAAATTTTCAGGGATGTTCGCACGAAAGTACCCTGGTTAATCAATAATTGGTTCGCTGAATCGAGAAATATTCAACAATCAGAAATATTGCAGTATTTCCAAAATTTGGCTCTGGGGAGTGATTTATTTCATGATATTACAGGCCTTGATCCATTTCTTGAATCCGAGCCTTATTTGATGAGACATGACCTTCCGTTAATTAAACCTGAAAATGTAGATAAAATTCGCAGCTTTGCTGCAAAAAGCAATGTTTTTCAAGCGATCATTACAGCCAGACCATCCGCTTTTCCAGCTGGGGTGCCTTTAAAGAAATCACAACTAAATTTTCCAGAAGCAGAATTGGCATTAAAATGCCTGGAACTGGACCAAATTAAATGTATTGGTTTCGGTGCACTGGAGTATTTAGGAGAACTAAACAATCAATCAGGTGATCAATTTGTAAAGCCTTCTCCTATTCATGCCATGACAGCCCTTTTGGTTTCCAGCGGGGTAGAGGTCACAGATGCGTTGAATTTTTCGTACAAGTATATTAAACAGAAACAGCATGTAGAGGTTGTAAACCATTTCTCGAGGTTTGAATCCCCCATAAATTTATGTATTTTTGAAGATTCCACGATTGGAATTCAATCTCTGGCTCGTGTCTGCGAGTCTCTGAGGAGCGATGGGTTGGAAATAAAATTGCTTGCTTACGGAATATCAACGAACCAAAACAAGATAGATGCACTTAAAAAAGAAAATGCCATCATTTTTCCCACAATAAATGAGGCATTTTCAGCTTGTGTCGATTTTTTGAAAATTTAGAACCTTCTCACCGGGGAATTGTTTTGGTTACGACCCTGAAATACAGGTTGTTGAATTGCATTACTTGGATCAGAAACATATTCAGGATCAGGCCGATTTGTAAATCTCGGTTGTTTTGGATAGGAAGTAGAAGAGGCTTTGGATTGCATACCTGCACCTCGGGGAGTCAAAGTAGAGCCTAAAGAATTTTGTCGTGGAGAAATTGAAGTGTGAACTGGTGCCCGCTGGATACGGGTTGATTTCTTGGAGACCGATCTTTGATCAGAAAGTGTAAGGCTCCCAATTAAGAGAATTCTCGTGACCCAAACCATGATTGAAACAAAAATAGGTACAACCAGGTGGATTGTTTGAGAATCGATAAACGTTGAACTTACAACGGAGTGATTCACGATTGACATCGATACACCCCACCAGGTGAGAATCGCATTCATCGTGGCTGCTAAGAACCATGCGCCAAACAGGAACCAGTCTTCTTTAAGATCCGCAATTTTATTACCCGGCATAAACAAACGGGCAATTCCAGCAAAATCGATCAGGCAAAAGGCAACTGCTAAAATTGTCGCCCAATAAAATCCGGCAAATTTTAAATCCCCTAGAAGGTCTTTCAGCGCAAAATCGGTTGTACTGTAATTAAACATTTCAAAGGCAATTAAACCGATCATAAGAATCATTGTGGTCAGGGATAGACGATTATTGGCGAACCAATCATTTAAGTTTGATTTTATATTAGAACTGAACGAGTTGGTATTGATCATGATATTCTCCTTATTAGAAAAAAAATTCTAATCAATATAATAGAACAAAATATCTATTTTGTCAATAGGCAATATTTTATTTGGCAATATTTTATTCGTTTATAATTGGAAAAAACAGGTTAGAGGTAAAAGATGAGAGATGATTTTAAACTGGTGGCAAGAATATATGATCGTATTATTAAACCCAAAAATGAAATATCCTGGCAAAAATTGATATGTGATTTTAGTTTAGAGTCAACTCTATTGGATGTTGGTGGGGGAACTGGCAGAATTGCCGACGCAATGGAAAAATGTTTTAGAAAAATCATCATTTATGATGTTTCTCACCCTATGATAAAGGAGTCAAAGAATAAAAAGGGGAATATAGAATGTGTTTGTGGCAAAGTTGAAACCTTAGCACTTGAAAAAAATTACTTTGATGCAGTCATAATGGTCGATACTTTGCATCATGTTGAAGACCATCAACAGGCAATTTTGGCCATTCTTAATGTCCTTAAACCAGGCGGCACATTCATTTTAGAAGAACCCGATATTCGGAAATTTCCAGTCAAGTTAATTGCCGTGATGGAGAAATTATTGTTAATGCGCAGTCATTTTCTAAAACCTGAAGAGATCATCCATTGGATTGATAAAAATAATTTTACTGTCAATTTATATGAAGAAGAGAATAATTATTTCTTTGTGATTAAAAGAAAATAATCCTGCATGCCAAAAAGGTATCATGGTATGATTGGCGCAATAAAATTTTTGGAGATATTAATGGTAGATATTACGATACAAAAATTAATAACCGTACTCCCGCAGATTTTTATTCCAGAGAACGCTGAAAATACAAGGGCTAACATCCAGATTCTGGCAACAGGTTCTGAAGGTGGCGAGTGGGGGATACGAATCCACGATAAAAAATGTGATGTCTTGGAAGGTAAGATTGATAATTCAGACTTTACCCTCAGTGCCAGCACCGAAGACATACTTAAAATTTTCCTTGGAGAATTGGATCCTTTAAAAGCTTATATGCAGGGGAAAATCCATTTTAAAGGTCGAATGAAGCAGGCTTTAGAACTCACGAATTTGTTTTCAACAGACAAGCCTACGATTGAAGCAATGATCTTACAGGGTTAATAAAGTCCCCAATCATCCATCAAGCCTTCTTCAACCATCGAGAAATCCCAGGGATCCATGCCAAAATCAATGGACGTTTCCCTTTCTAATATCTCTTCTGCTTTCTTGCGTGTTGATTCCAGCATCGCAGGGCCATATGGACAGAAAGGCGTAGTCAGAATCATTCTCACAATGGCTCGATTTTCTTCGATAGTAACATTGCGAACCATCCCTAATTGAATAATATTGAAACCGATTTCAGGATCGATGATTTCTTCCAGTCCTTTTTTAAGTTTTTCACTTAATTCTGGATGAGTTGTTTCTGAGAGCCAGATTGGGCGGTTGGAACCAGGTATATCACTCATGCGATTGTCTCCGATTGATTTTTAAGTGGAATTAAAAAACTACAACGTTGATCCCCGCGTAAAATACATTGCATTTTGCTGGCAGGAATATCCAATAATTCTGTGATAAGGGTTTGATCCAGGGTGCAAACTTCAGGATGTGATTGTGCAACCTGGAAATATGGGCAACTAATTTCGTGGATCAGGTAATGATCATTTTTCTTTTCCCATTCAACGTTAAATCCTTCCTCGTCCAGTAATTCCTGTACAAAGTTTAAACGATCCTCCAGGGATAGATTTTTTATTGTCTGGCGGTGGGAGGATGCAATGTCTTTGGCTATTTCAGAAAAAATGCTTTTCAGTGCATCTGGAGATAGGGTGTCTTTAAACCGATCTAAAATTCTATTCGTCAGACGATAATAACGAGAGGGAAACCTTTCAAGTCCTTCATCAGACAATGAATACACGAGACGCGGACGTCCCACACCATGACGTTCTTCTTCTGATAAAACCAGTCCATCAGCGAGAAGATTATTCAGATGATGTCTGACCGAGATGGCGTTAATCGTTACCGCATCGGCCAAATCATTAATCGTCGATTTAGGATTTTTTAATAAGAATAGTAAAATTTTATCTTTGGTACTCTTCATTTGGTTACCATGTTTTCGTTCTTTTTTCTGGCAGTATATCACAAATAAAATGAATTTGTCAATATTTATGATTATTATATTAAATATTGACCCAATTAATCTTGCGTGATATAATTTTGTCAAGTTCGTGGATGATAAAACATCAACGAAATTCAATTTTTATTAAGGAGTTCATAGGTTCATGTCAGAATTGGTTGTAAAAAACTTACATGTAAACATAGATGGAAAAGAAATTTTAAAAGGCTTGAATTTTACTTTACCGAAAGGTGAAATACATGCCATTATGGGTCCAAACGGAACAGGAAAATCCACCCTTGCATATACTTTGATGGGGCATCCTTCCTATGAAGTAACTGCAGGTGAGGTGTATTTTAAAGATGTTAATATTCTCGATTTAGATCCGAATGAGAGATCCATTTTAGGAATTTTTCTTGCATTTCAATATCCAGTAGCCATCCCTGGGGTAACTGTGGCAAATTTCATTCGCTCCGCAGTGAATTCACGCCGGCGAGCGGTTAATCCTGAAGATAAAGGGGTTCCTTTGTTGGAATTTCGCAAAGAAGTCAAGCAGAAAATGGAATTACTCAAAATGGATTCTTCATTTGCAGGTCGTTATCTGAATGATGGCTTTTCTGGAGGCGAAAAGAAAAGAGCTGAGATTTTACAAATGGCTATGCTGAAACCAGAAATTGCTATCCTGGATGAGACTGATTCTGGGCTTGATATTGATGCACTGAAAATAGTGGCGGATGGTGTCAATACATTAGGTGGACCAGATCTTGGGGTAGTAATTATCACACACTATCAAAGGATTTTAAATTACATCAAGCCTGATTATGTGCATGTTATGCTGGATGGCAGAATTGTTGAATCTGGTGGAAGTGATCTCGCATTACACCTCGAAGAACATGGGTATGACTGGATTCGCGAAAAAGTTAATGGTAATTAACACAGCCAATTCAAAGTCATCACAATTGAATTAGGAGGTTAAACATGAGTGAAAAAGTTCAAGATGCATTCCTTGATCAATTAGGAGAATACCAATACGGATTTAGTGATCCTGATACATCCGTTTTTAAAACTGAGAAAGGATTAAATGAAGGAGTAGTCCGGCAAATTTCTGCAATGAAAAAAGAGCCAGACTGGATGTTGGAATTTCGTTTAAAAGCCTTGAAACATTATATGCAACGACCCATGCCCAATTGGGGAGCGGATATCTCTCAATTGGACCTGAGTAGTATTACTTATTATGTCAGGCCTTCAGATATGTCCAGTAAATCATGGGATGATGTCCCGGAAAATATCAAAGATACATTTGATAAGTTGGGTATTCCAGAAGCTGAACAAAAATTCCTGGCTGGCGTTGGAGCGCAATACGAATCCGAAATGGTTTATCACAGTATTCAGGAGCATCTTGAAAAACAAGGTGTGATTTTTCTAAGTATTGAAGATGGGCTGCGCCAACACCCGGATCTTTTTAAAGAATATTTTGGAACTGTCATTCCGATTGAAGATAATAAATTTGCTGCACTGAACAGCGCGGTTTGGTCAGGCGGGTCATTTGTTTATGTGCCGAAAGGCGTCAAGGTAGATCTCCCATTGCAAGCCTATTTTCGCTTGAACATTGCCAATATCGGCCAATTTGAAAGAACTTTAATTATTGCTGATGAAGGTGCACAGGTTCATTATGTGGAAGGTTGTACGGCTCCGACCTATACAACGGACTCTCTTCATAGTGGTGTGATCGAAATCGTTGTAAAGAAAAATGCAAGAGTTCGCTATAGCACCATCCAGAACTGGTCTACGAATGTTTATAACCTGGTAACCCAGAGATCAATGGTGGCGGAAGGCGGCACGATGGAATGGGTTGATTGTAATCTGGGTTCTAAAGTAACCATGAAATACCCATCCTGCTACTTAATGGGTGATGGAGCTCATGGAGAGATATTATCAGTTGCCTTCGCCTCTGATGGTCAACATCAGGATGCAGGTGGAAAAGTTATTCATATGGCTCCCAATACCAGCAGCAAGGTTATTTCTAAATCTATTAGCAGAGGCACAGGGCGTTCATCCTACCGAGGTTTACTGAAAGTCATCAAAGGGGCAACGAATTCACGCTCTAGTGTGGTTTGTGACGCTTTGTTGTTGAACCCCAAAAGCCGTTCGGATACCTATCCATACATAGAAATTGATGAGGAAGATGTCAGTATCGGGCATGAAGCCTCCGTATCTAAAGTGGGTGAAGAGCAGCTCTTCTACTTGATGAGCAGGGGATTAAGCGAGGAAGAAGCCACCACAATGGTTGTATCCGGGTTTATTGAACCGCTGGTTAAAGAATTACCGATGGAATACGCTGTCGAAATGAACCGTCTGATCCAATTACAAATGGAAGGTTCCGTCGGGTAATCAGGTTAGGAAGGATCAAAACACCTCATGGTAATAAAAAAACCTATTGTTATATCAACAAAAAGAAAATCTGAGAGTTCAGATTTTGAGTTTTCGAAAGATCAAGTGCGCATGACGGGAAATAATGAAATTGATTCTTTCCGCGCTCATGCATGGAAAGTTTATCAGGATACGAGTATTCCAACCACAAGAGATGAACCCTGGCGGCGCACAGATATTCGCGGTTTAAAGTTGAATTCTTTTCAACTATTGAAAGAAAATCAAAAATCCTCCTTCAGCGATATTCCAAAAAATTTATTAGAACCAATTGCAGATGGAGATCATGGTGGCCAAATTATTCTTTATGGACACGAATACTCACAACGTCTGGATGAAGAATTGAGTAAGAAAGGTGTTGTGTTTTGTGATCTGCTAACCGCTGAAAAACAACATCCAGAATTATTAGCCAAAGCAATTGGCAAGATTGTAAAACCGGAAGAAGGCAAATTCTCAGCTTTGACCGGGGCTTTGGCACAGAACGGCGTTTTTCTGTATGTTCCCAGGAATGTAATCATCGATACGCCTCTACATAGCTTGATTTGGGGAGCGGAATTGGATTTTGCTCAAATATCACACATTGTTGCATATCTGGAACAGGGTGCATCGGCTACTTACGTACTTGAATTTGCCTCGCAAACAGAGTCAAAGGGTCAGAGTTTAATCACGAATAATATTGAGATTTATGTTGGTCCGGAAGCAAATTTCAGGTTTGTGGAATTGCAATCATTGGGAAAACATGTCTGGAATTTTACACACGAGCGGGTGCAGGTTGATCGAAATGGAATGTTGGACTGGATTTTTGGCGCAATTGGCGGCCATCTAACCAAGAACTTCGCAGAATTAGACTTAATCTCCAAAGGGGCTGTTGGTAAGATGTCAGGGTTTTATTTTACAGATGATAACCAACATCTGGATTACGATTCCCAACAAAATCACCTGGCAGCTAACACGACCAGTGACCTTTTGTTTAAAGGGGCGTTGGTAGATGAAAGCCGTTCAGTCTGGCAAGGAATGATTTATGTTGCCCCTGGTGCGGATAAGACTGACGGTTATCAGGCAAATCGCAACCTTTTATTAGGCAAACAAGCTCGCGCTGATTCAATACCAGGTTTGGAAATTTTGGCAAATGATGTGCGGTGTACACATGGCGCAACGGTTGGAAAAATCGATGCAGAGCAGATCTTTTATTTAATGGCACGGGGCATTGACAGGCAGGATGCTGAAAAATTAATTGTTGAAGGTTTCTTTGATCCTATTATGCAACGGATACCATTTGAAGGCGTCAAACATCGCTTCCAAAAAGCAATTGCAGATAAAATGGGATCCTTTATCGTTAGTCAATGATTTTATTTTTCAAGTGATGAATTTCGATCGAAGAGGTTCATCTTTGTGCTAAAATTAATTGATTAATCAAAAATTTGGAGGATAATATGGCAGCTCCTTTCATGCGACCACCAGACCCGGAGTATGTGTTTGAAGTTGGTGAAATTGTTGAGGTTTTATGTGATCATGATCGTAAAGGGGAACGGGTACGCGGGTGGTTGCGTGGAATCGTCGTTCAAACCGATCCCAAAATGGTAGCAGTTCAATTTCGGGCGAATGTTTACCTTACAGATGGGTGGATGGTCCCGGATCACATTTTGTGGTTTCCACAAACCTCCGGTCAAATTCGAAAACCCAGGAAAAGACCTGTTCCCAGCGGAGAATAAATTCATTTACGAAAGGTCTTGAATGAATTACGATATTAAGAAAATAAAATCAGATTTTCCAATTTTAAATCGAGAAGTAAGACCAGGCGTTAAGCTGGTTTATCTGGATTCAACTGCCACTGCACAAAAGCCGAGTGTGGTCATGGATGTGATGCAACAATATTACATGATGAATAATGCCAATATTCATCGTGGAATCCACCAGTTGGCAGAAGAAGCGACGGCAATGTATGAATCAGCTCGCGAAAAAGTGGCAAGTTTTATTCATGCCCATAGCACCAAAGAGATTATTTTCACTCGCAATGCAACCGAATCAATTAACCTGGTAGCACAAACCTGGGGAAGAAAATTCCTGCATCCAGGTGATGTGGTTATATTATCCGAGATGGAGCACCATTCTAACCTGGTGCCCTGGCAAATGTTGGCAGAAGAAAAGGACCTGGTATTGGAATTTATACCGGTCACAGAAAATGGAGAATTGGATTTATCCATTTACGACCTTTTATTGGATAAAAATCCGAAATTGGTGGCTTTCACGCATATGTCGAATGTTTTAGGGACAGTAAACCCGGCGAAAGAAATAGTCCAAAAAGCTCATGATGCAGGTGCATTGGTTTTAATCGATGGGGCCCAGTCTGTTCCTCATTTTTCTGTGGATGTCACAGATCTGGATACCGACTTTTATGTTTTCTCGGCTCATAAAATGGTCGGTCCGACTGGTATTGGCGCGCTGTATGGTAAGGAAAAATTATTGGCGGAAATGCCCCCGTTTTTAGGGGGTGGTGACATGATTAAGAAAGTGCATTTAAGATCTTTTAAAGCAAACGACTTACCCCATAAATTTGAAGCAGGAACGCCTGCAATTGCAGAGGCAATCGGTTTCGGAAAAGCAATTGATTATTTGTCTGCTATTGGAATGGACAATATTGCTGCGCACGAACGAGAAATCACACAATATGCTTTGAAGAAATTACAAGAGGTTGAAAACTTAAAGGTTTTTTGCCCGGCGGTACCGGAGAGAGGCGGGGTGATTTCTTTCGAAATGGGATTCATTCACCCACATGATGTGGCCCAGGTTCTGGATCATTATGGAATTGCAGTTCGTGCGGGGCATCATTGCGCAATGCCTTTACATGAAAAATTTGGAATCCCAGCCACCAGTCGGGCGAGTTTTTATCTTTACAATGACTTTGAAGAAGTTGACCTGTTGGCGATTGGATTACAACACGTTAATGAAATGTTTGCATAATTAGGAATTACCATGGATGATTTTTACCGAGAATTAATAGTTGAACACTACAAAAACCCTGCCTATAAAGGCACTTTAGATCCGAATGATTTTACATATGAAGATGAAAATCCATTATGTGGTGATCATATTCGAGTGGATTTGCGTGTAGATGAAAATGATGTGATCACCGAAGCAGTTTTCAGTGGTCATGGTTGTGCGATATCCCAGGCCAGTGCTGATTTATTGATGGAAACAATCATTGGCAAACCGTTAGATGAGGTAAAAAAAATGACCAAAGAAACGGTTTTAGACCTTTTGGGTATTGAATTAGGACCCGTCAGATTGAAGTGTGCATTGTTATCGTTAAAAGTGCTCAAAGCCGGTCTATATGGTATTGGTAATATAGAAGATGAATTATTGGAGATATAAACTATGGGGCAGGAAGAAGTGTACGAATTCTATCCGGTGGTCTCACTGGATGAATTACCCTCAGGAGAACGGATTTTTTTAGAAATTGATAATATGTCTATCGTTATCTTCAACATCGCCGGAGATGTGTACGCTCTTGAAGATCGCTGCACCCATGACAATGGACGCTTAGGGGAGGGCGAAATTGAGGGATTTGAAATTATTTGTCCCAGACATGGCGCTCGCTTTGATGTGCGCGATGGACGCGCATTAACCCTGCCGGCGGTTGAGCCAACCCGATATTTTCCCACGCGAATAATTGACAACCAAATTGAGATCGGTATCCCTGAAAATTAATCAATGGCTGGGTGAGTGTGGAATACCCTCAATTATTTTTTTCTCTTTTTTTCTACAACTTAAAAAGAATTATCTTCACCGAATTGAGCTACAACCCGTATTAGATCAAATCCTTCCGCAAATGGTCGTTCTGCCAGAGCACCATGACGGATCATGGTCGCCCGGGTAATTTGAGAATCAAAATAATAGCGGCTGGAATAGGTTTTATATTCCGCTAACGCAGCCAGTTTCTTTTCAACATCCCGCTCACTGACTTCAAACAAAAAATGCGGAAAGAATCCATAGCTGCTGCGCAAGACATCAAACCCAAGCACCGTCGTCCCGCGAAAAGCACGCAAAGCTTCATCAGTAACAGTTGCATGATCCTGATGAATGTCATTTTTTGTGTGCACAAACACGATTTCTGGTTTGAAAGTTCGCTTGATTTCAAGCATGGTTTCCAGAATTTCCTGGCGCATTTGTGGGAAGCGTCGTGTTTCAAAATCCTTTACAATATCATGATCGCCAGTTACTCCCAGAACGGCCATACTGGCTTTATGTTCAACAACCAGATTTTGCAGTTCCGGATTTTTTTTATTATCGGATAGTGTCAGGCAGAGAATCTTAGCCCGATCAGCGATATTGGAAATTAAAGCGCCACACCCCAATTCTATATCATCCGGATGGGCTCCGATGAAACAAACACGTTTACCATACAAAATGAGATTTTGATTCATAATTTTATTTTGTCGCGATGAAGCCACCAACAACCTTTGTCATGATTAATTTACCGTTCTGCTCAAGTTTTTTCTCAGAAACCCGGGTGATTGCCTGCATGATATTTTCAAAATCATCTTTGGTTTCAAAGAAACTACCCCATAATTTACGATCCTCAGATAGAGAAGCGCGGGTATAAGCCAGGAAAGGATCGACACTGTCAAAAACCAATGGATTTTCAAAGATATGAACATCAACTTTGCTGAAAGTGGATTGCATAGCAGCCAGGATTTCAGTAGAGTAGCGTGAACTGCCAGGCATGGGTGGTATTTGTTTCCCGGTTGCTTCACGAATGATCTCATAAAAAAATTGTTTGTTTTCAGGCATTGGTCCGCTGGAAAATAAACGTCCGCTGGGTTTCAAAACACGATGCATCTCTTGAATTGTGTAGGGGATATCTTCCGCGTAATAGATGGCAAAGCAACATGACTCAAAATCAAACTGATTATCTGCCATAGGGAATCTTTTATTGAAATCAAGTTCGATAAACTCCATGCCCGTACCGCGCTTTTCATTTTCCATTTTCGCCTGGTTTAGTAATTCAAGATTTACATCACCACCGGTGATGTCTGCTGCTCCATCCAGGAATTGGTGGTATGAAAAGCATTGCTTACCAGCCCCACAGCCAACGTCAAGTATTTTCATCCCTTTTTCTAGATCGATAATATCCAACATCCAATCATCAATATTTTTTGATCCATATTGTGAGTGAATATCAATTCGCTTTAGTAAGTCATTTGTGGTTTCGCGATAATCAATTTTCATATTTCTCCAGTTGTAATTTTTCCTGTAAGTATAAAAGAGAAAATCTCTCTGTCAAGATAATCAGAATTAATCCTGTGCTGATATATTAACATATCCGTGGGAGCATTTCACCTGACATCATTTCCAGCATGCGGGTTGTACCAAAACTGGTCTTTAACACAACATGTCCCGGATGACCTGTCACAACTTCTCCGATGTAGGTGGCGTTTTTCCCGTACGGATTGAGTTTCATCAATTCGAGTGCTTTGTCTTTGTACTCCTCTGGTAGTATAACCACTACTTTGCCTTCATTGGCAACATACAAAGGGTCAAAGCCCAGCATTTCACAGGCACTTTGAACGGTTGGATGGATCGGAATCAAATCATCATAAATTGATAATCCAACCTTACTTTGTCTGGCGATTTCATTCAGAGTTGTAGCCAATCCACCACGAGTGGGGTCTCGCAGTACATGAATATCTGGAATATTTTTTACCAGTGATTGAATTAAGTGATTGAGCGGGGCGACGTCTGATTGAAGGTCGGTCTCAAATCCAAGATCACCTCTGGCAGAAAGCACGGCAATACCGTGATCACCAATGGTTCCAGAAATGAGAATCACATCCCCTGGTTTGGCCAAATCACCACGAATTTCAATCGAGGCTGGCAGCCAGCCAATACCAGTGGTGGAGATAAAAACACCGTCCCCTTTGCCTTTTTCAACCACTTTCGTATCACCGGCAACGATTTCAACACCGGCTTCTTGAGCAGTTTTTTGCATGGAAATGACGATTTTTTCGAGATCGGCAATGGACATACCTTCCTCAAGGATGAAACTGGTGGTAATGTAAAGGGGGATTGACCCAGACATGCTGATGTCGTTTACCGTACCACTGATCGCCAATCTCCCAATATCTCCGCCCGGATAAAAAATGGGAGAGATTATATGCCCATCGGTGCTGATTGATAACCGTCCATTTTTGAAGGAATCAGGAAGGGGTGTATTGGCAAAATCATTACCAGCCTTTATAAAAAGATTTTTGAAATGCTTTTGGAAGACTTCCTGAATGAGATTATGTGTCATGAGACCACCACTTCCGTGGCCTAATACAATGGTTGTGTCATTCTTTAGTGGTAAAGGGCATACTGGCCCTTCAAAGGTCGGAATTCGATCATCCATAAAAAATTTCCTTGCTATTCTATTGAAGATTTTGAAAAACGAAAGTAAGCGTTACAGGCTCCCTCAGAGCTTACCATGGGTGCCCCCAGGGGGTTGGTGGGTGTGCATTGTGTCCCGAAAGCGGGGCAGTCAAATGGTTTTTTCAATCCCTGTAAGATTTCTCCAGCGATGCAGATTTCATGTTCACGGGTTTGGATGTGCTCCACCTGGAAACGCTTCTCCGCGTCAAAAAATGCGTAGTCTTCCTGCAAACATAAGCCACTTTGAAGAATTTGGCCGATACCACGCCAATTTCGATCACATGGTTGAAAGACCTGCTGAATGATTTTTTGTGCAGCCTGGTTTCCATTTTCTGTCACGGCTCTGGTATAAGCATTTTCAACAAAATACTCATTTTTCTCTAATTGCCGCACGGAAAGTAATATTCCTTGCAGCAAATCCAGTGGTTCAAAACCTGTTACCACAATAGGAATTTTGTATAGGCTGGCAATGGGGTGATATTCCCAATACCCCATGACAGCACAAACATGCCCGGCTGCCAGAAAAGCCTGTACGCGATTTTTAGGAGAGCTCAAGATTGCATGCATGGCTGGTGGAACCGCTACCTGGGAAACGAGAATGGAAAAGTTTTTCACTCCCATGGCTTTTGCCTGCAAAACACTGGAGGCATTTGCCGGGACTGTGGTTTCAAAACCGATTGCAAAAAAAA
>SWCH01002789.1_pt1 | contig 64249 bp, 54 predicted proteins | sample 4690051 | NCBI WGS metagenome assembly SWCH01 (sample SAMN10267282, study PRJNA491770) | bioreactor metagenome | isolation source: DHS bioreactor inoculated with | place: Japan: off Shimokita Peninsula
AAAAAAAATGTAATGTATTTTTTTCATGTTATTCTTTCCAAAATTCAAAGTGTGTGACCACATTTTGAACAAAATTTATCAATTTTTGAAATCGGTTTGCCACATTTTGGGCAAAAACCATCTGGTTTTGATTCTTTTGAGCGTTTTCGGGCAGCTATTAATGATTCAACATCCACATCTTTAACAATCTTTTTTGCTCCACCAGAACCTTCCGATTGATCAACCCCAATGATATCTTCAATTCTTTGTAATTGATCATTACTTTGGTCATCTCCACTGATCTCATCTAATTTTTTGATGACTTCAGCACCTTTCTGGAGTAAAAATTGACGTTGTGTTGGATAATCTTCTTCTGGAATTTTTCCTAAATTAAAATCAAAATCCAATTCCTGCAGAGCGCGCAGAATTCGTTCCCTTTCTGCTAACATGGAAGAAATGTGCATTTCTTTTTCAATAGCCGGTAAAGCCTGGGTAATTAAAACTTTATTTCTACGCTCATCGATAAAAGGTTGAAAAATAAATAACATCACAACAACTAAAATTCCTAACAACAATAATATGGATCCAATATCCATGCTTGTGCTCCTCTATTGATTTAATGCGGAATCTATCATACTGGTAATTTCACTGACCGAAATAAATGGCCCAATTTTTCTGGCGGCTAATTTTCCATTTCTATCAATAATATATGTTTCTGGCACACCACTGATTTTGAATATCTGAGATATCGCTGTGCGTAAATCGGGACCATTGGGGTATGAAATATCGAACTTCTCCAGATACCCCCTGGCTTCTGTTTCAGTGTCGACGTAGTCAACACCTAAAAAAACCACCTCTCCACTGTCTTTGTAAAATTTCCATGCTTCTTCCAATTCAGCGGCTTCTTGTTCACACGGCTTACACCACGAAGCCCAGAAATTCACGACTATGACTTTTCCTTGTAACTCTTCGGTTTTAATTGTTTCACCATCAAAGGAAGTTAGTTGAAACGGAGGCACTTTTTGCCCAACCTGAACGGGTCCTTGTTGCGCATTTCTTAAACCCCAGCCCATTAATGCTAAAAAACCTAATAAAATCGCAAAAGCAGCGATGATTACCCAACGGGGAAGCTTTTTATGATCTTTTTGCTCTTCGATGCGCGAATTTTCCATCATTTCTCCTATGATAAATCTTCTTTTTTATTCATAACCTTCAAAGCTTCTTCCATCTCTTTCAGATATTTTTCGTCGTCAATATTCGGATTTTGGACTATTTTTTCGGGCACCTTCTTGATTTTTTTCAAATTCGAATAAACCAGTACCATTCCTCCCACAAAAACCAAGGGAGGTAAAATATATACCAGCAAATTTAAACCCCGAGCCGGGGGTTGGGCAAGAACACGATCGCCATATTGATCCACAAAATATTGTTTAATCTCAGCTTTTGTCCAGCCGGCAATCATTTTTTCTTTAATTAATGCCCGCCATTGAGCACATGCCTGTGTGGGACAAACATCCAAGGGAATATTTTCACACACCGGGCAATATAATTCTTTGGCAATTGCATTTACCTGATCATCGGTTGGGAAATCATTCTGTGCAAAAACGAGATTAGGGGAACCTAGAAAAAACAAGCTGAACAATATAAAAAAGATGAATAATCTTCTTTTTTGGAATAAAGTTGTATTATTTTCAATCATTGAATTCCTTCTCAACCTTATGGTTTTGAACCTAATTTTCCTGGTTCTCTCCTCATTATTCTGGATGGAGCCAATTCTATTTCTTTCTCCGGATCTGGCCAGGCGGCAATAAACGAACCTATCACTAAAAGAATCCCACCAAACCATAACCAATTGATGAGGGGGTTATGGAAAACTTTAAATGTAGCACCTAAGGACGAGATTTGTTCCCAATTGACCAAGATGATATAGAGATCGTCTTCTATGGTGCTACGAACACCAGGAATCGTCATCGGTTGTTGGCTGTCATAATAGAAATCCCGTCTTGGATATAATTCCCCAAGATCTCTTCCATTTTTCGAAACAGTTAGCACAGCCCTGGCTACATTACGTCCATCAGCAACGTCAAATTGTGCTAAATTCTGAAAAGTGACAGTATACCCGGCCAATGTCGTGCTTTCACCCGGAGCTAACCTGCCTTGGGTTTCCGTTTGAAAGAGTTCAATACCGATAATACCTATTGCCATAAAAACAACACTCAGGTGAATAATATAACCGCCATAGCGTCTACGGTTTCTGGTCGTCAGCTTCCATAATGCTTCCAGATAATTCTCACCACTTCTTTTATGTCTGGCTTTCATCCCCCGCCAGAATTCATAAATGGTAACAAAGGCTGCCAATGAAGCTAATGTAATGCCGATTAAAGCACCGACACTGCTTATTCCAGAAATAATCATTACCACCAATAAAATAAGTGATCCCGTTGCTGGTATCCACAACGCTTTTCCCAGAGTTTTCCAGGTGGAATGGCCCCATGCGGATAAGGGCGCAATTCCCATCAACAATAATAAACCAGCAAACAGAGGACCGGTGGTGCTGGTATAGAAGGGTGGCCCGACTGTCACTTTCTGACCAGTAAATAATTCAGATATCAAAGGATAAACTGTTCCCCAAAAAACCACGACCAAAATCCCCATAAATAGTAGATTGTTGACCAAAAATAAAGATTCGCGTGATAACAAGGATGTCATTTCACCATCGGATCGAAGTTCATCCCATCGTTTAATTAAGAATGCCAGCGATATAATAAACGAAGCCCCGATGTAAATAAAGAACATTGGTCCAATTGCACTTTGAGCGAAAGCATGCACAGAAGAAAGCACACCGGAGCGAGTTAGAAATGTTCCAAATATGACCAGGGAATAAGTTAAGATCACCAGAATCATGTTCCAACGTTTAAAGAGTCCCCTCTTTTCTTGAATCATGACTGAATGTAAAAATGCTGTTCCAGACAACCAGGGCATAAATGCAGCATTTTCAACCGGGTCCCAGGCCCAATAGCCGCCCCAACCGAGAACATCATACGCCCAGCGACTTCCCAGGATTAGACCAATGGATAAAAACATCCAGGCAACTAAGGTCCACCTTCTGGTTAATCGGATCCAACGATCATCTTTTCTACCGGTGATTAATGCAGCCATTCCAAATGCAAAGGGAATGACAAATGAAACAAAACCCAGGTAAAGCATGGGAGGATGAATAACCATACCAGGGTGCCTTAATAAGGGATTTAACCCTCTGCCATCAAATGGATTGATTAACTGGCTTCCTCGTGGGCCAAACATTGCTACCAACTCACCTCCTGACGGAAGTGACCAAAATCTTACAAACGGGTTTTCGAAAGCAATAATCATAATCAGGAAAAATAGTAAAGTCACCGATGAGATGATGATCACCCACGGTAACAGATCAAGGTCCCGATCCCATTTTCTCAACGTTACAGCGCTCCCAAACGCTGACATAAGCCAGGCCCAAAAAACAAGTGAGCCGGCTTGACCACCCCATAAGGCAGTCACCTTCAAATATAATGGCATGGTACTGCTGGTGACATTGTAAACATATTGCACTTCATAATTCTGGTTAATCAGCAGTATGACGATACTAATTACAGTTATTGTTAAGAGGGGGAAGGTCAAAAGAAGTGCCAATCTGGCACTTTCAACATATTTATATAAATTTTTTCTTTCACCAATGGCTGCCGAAACGATTGCATAAATGACAACAATTAAAGTAATGACCAAAGAGCCATATCCAAGGTTTGGTAACATAAATTCTCCAGTTAGAATTCTGAGCGATCAGCTACTGGCTGATTGTTCTGGAATTGCTTCTTCGTATTTGGTGGGGCATTTCAACAATAATTCTGATGCATAAAAATTGCCATCTTCACCGATTTTGCCGGTCATAATTGCCTGTGCTTCATTCTGTAACAAATCAGGCATTACACCTTCATAAACCACGGATATACGATTTGCATCTGGATTGTTGACTGCCTGGTGCAAAACCATTGCCAAACCACCCTGAGCATCGATTTCTTTATTATCTCCGGGTACATGGGCAACCTCAAATCTTAAGATAAGATTTTCCGTATCATACTCGATGGTATCTCCTAAAACAGCACCTGAGACGCGTATATCTTTTCCTGTTATTTCTTGTTGTCGGTCAATGATCTCATCAACAGTGAGAAAATATTGCGCACCTGCTTTTGTGTTGGTGATAATTAACAGAATTATCGCAGCGACGATAAGAATTCCTCCGAAGATGAATTTTTTCTGGCTGCTTTTAGCAGGTGTCGTTATTTTATTGTCTTGCATGAAACCTCCAAGGAATCTAATTGATTTTTACAATTTTTACATACAGAGATTAATAGAGGGTTAAATTACAAAGCTAAGAAATATTACCTCAATTATCTGTGATGAAAATTATAACATTCAACCTTTTCATGTTCAGTACCAGATATATTAGAAGTCATTAATATTAGGACTTCCTGCTCCACTGAATCTGGTTTTTTGCCAGTAAATCTTCAATTTTTTTATTAAAATCACTTCTTTGCACACAATTGAATTTTCCTGCTTCCAGCTGATCAATGATTAATTTGGAAATCTGGAGGGCAGAAGATGGCTTACCAATCGCTATTGCGTGCTCTCGTGCACTCAAAAGGTTTTCCTGTTGATTAAAAAATAAATGGCCAAAACTCTCAATAAATTCAATTGCATTTCTCGCCAAAAACCCAGCTTTCCCATCCTGAACAAAATCAGCATTGCCAGATTCTTGACCGGGAATGACATCAATTAATATCATAGGCAATCCCGACGCTAAGGATTCAGTTACGATCAATCCGCCAGCTTTTGCAATGATGAGGTCCGCAGCACGCATAAACTCCGGCATTTGATCAACAAACTCATACAAATGAACTTCATGATGCCATTCAATTCCTTTTAATTCCTCATATAATTCCTGATCCTTACCGGTTACAACAATCAATTGGAACGGAAATCCCGAATGATTTAGAATATTTAAATTCTCTTTAAAATGTTCAACGCGTTTGCTGCCAACGGCCAGCACGGTTGTCAATTCTTCATTCCATCCCAATTTTTTCCTGAGTTCTTGTTTTGAATCTTCCAACAGAAAAATTCTTGGGTTAACAGGGATTCCTATCACACACATTTTCTCAGGATCCACGCCCGCCTCGATTGCGTCTTCCCGTACAATGTCGGTCGGGACGACCAACCAATCCACTTTGTCGTTAAACCAGACCTGATGTACAGTGGCCAGGTCTGTGATCAGTGTTACCATGGGTATATTAAATTTATGCAACGATCTGACAGCAACAAAGGGAGCCTGATATAGAGGGTAAGTATTGACAATAATATCGGGCTCATATTCCTCAATCGTTTCTAAAATCACTTCAAATAATGAAACCACCAGAATACCCTCCAGAATCGTTACTGGAATAGGGGCATCGCTCAATTCATATCCAAATTTATAAAGCTCAGGCACATCCCGCACCCATTTATCATATTCACTCTGGGACTCTCTGATAAAAAAAGGTGCTTTCTTATTGTCCAATGGGTTTGCGATATCAATTTGATAGCGGTCAGGATACAATTCTTCAATCCCCGACTGAATAGCTAAAGCTGCACTGCGATGACCAAATCCAGCATCCGCGGTCAGGATCAAAATTCTCTTTTTTGAATTTTTCACTTATTACCTCATTTCTCAGATTCGAAATTCCCACTTAAGAATTGCATTAATAACGTCAGAGCATAATCAGAGGAAAGCTCTTTGTTCTCTATTCGATTTCCATCGAATACCTTTTGCCATGCCCAGGTTCCCCTTTCAGACGATAAACTAATCCAGACCAATCCAACAGGTTTTCCGGGTAACCCTCCACCAGGTCCTGCTATACCACTGATGGATAACCCGATTAGTTTTTCAAATGGAACCTCTTGTGAAAACAACTTTCTAACCCCGGTGGACATTTCCAACACTGTCTCACGGCTGACAGCCCCATAATTTTCTAAAGTTGTTGCCTGAACGCCTAACAGCAATCGCTTGGCTTCATAAGCGTAAGCACAGACACCACCGACATAATATTCGGATGAACCTGGAACATTCGTGATCCGGTGACTGACTAATCCCCCTGTGCAGGATTCAGCAACTACCAGTTTGTATTGACTTTTAACCAATAATGGACCAATTTCAACCTCTAATTTTTCCTGCATCCAATTTCTCCTTATAATTAATAAAGACTAAACTATTCCTATTATAATTTGCAAATATGGTTTAGAGAATTATGGGTATCATCTCTATCAATGGAGGCGTTTTTTTGCAGGCTTTGCTCGTTAAAAATGCCTCTAACCCCTTTCTTGAGATGTTTACAACTATACGATCTAAGGAATACACGATCTCATGATGCCATCAGCTACATTTCACTTTCCTACAGGTTTTTTATGGGGCACTTCTACTTCTGCATATCAGGTGGAAGGTAATAATTTAAATACAAACTGGTATGAATGGGAACAGATACCAAACAAGATCTTTGATAATCAAACAGCCGGAAAAGCCTGTGACTGGTGGTCAGGTAGATGGAAAGATGATTTGGACCGTGCGGTTATGACTCACCAAAACGCCCACCGCCTATCGATTGAATGGAGTCGCATTCAGCCAGAAATCAACCGCTGGGATGAAACTGCTTTGGATCATTACCGAGATATCCTCAGAGGGCTGCGCGATCGAGGTCTTTCACCAATCGTGACTCTGCACCATTTCACTGAGCCGCTATGGCTGTCCGAAATAGGTGGTTGGGAAAATGATATGATCATCTCCTATTTTGAAAAATACGTTGAAAAAGTAGTAGAAGGATTGAAAGAGTATTGCAGTATGTGGATTCCGATTAATGAACCGAATGTACTGGCACACCAGGCGTTCATTGAAGGTAATTTTCCACCGGGGAAAAAAAGTTTACAATCCAGCTTTATTGCACTCTCTCATATGATCAAAGCTCATATTGCCGCTTATGCTTCCATAAAAAGAATTTCTCCTGTCAGTCGGGTTGGCACTGCGATTAATTACCGTGCTTTTTGGCCTGAAAATGAAAATAATCCTTTTGACCGCTGGATGTCTAACTTTCTTGACCATCAATTTAATGATTCATTTATGAACGCACTCAGGTATGGAAAATTAAAGTATGCGCTGAAACAAGAAAGACTTTCAGCTCCCAAAGGAAATTTTGATTTTGTTGGCGTGAATTATTATTCCGGAGATGAAGTTAAATTTAATCTTTTCAAACCTGGTCAATTATTTCATCAAAGGAAATATCCAAAATTGTCGGAAATCAGTGAGAATGGTTTTATTGCAAACGTGCCCGCAGGGTTTGATAAAGCCCTCCATTGGGCTCTAAAATTTAATTGCTCCATAATCGTCACTGAAAATGGAATCGAAGATTCCCAGGATTTATTACGACCTCAGTATTTGATTGAGCATATCCATAAAGTCTGGCGTGCAGCAAACTTGAATTATCAATTAAAAGGCTATTTTCATTGGACCCTGGTTGATAATTTTGAGTGGGAAAGAGGTTGGTCTCAAAGATTTGGTTTGTGGCGCTTAAATTTACAGGATCAAACCCGCGTCAAAACAAAAAGTGCCGATCTTTATTCTCAAATTTGTAAAACAAATTCATTATCCAGTGAGATGGTTAATAAATTTTCCCCAGTCATCTATTCAAAAATTTTTCCTAAATAGGATTACGCGATTATTTCTTTGCTGCAGGTTTAATATTTGTTCTCAGGGGCAATGAAACAGTAAAAGTTGTACCAACTCCAATCTCCGATTGAACTGATATTTGGCCTTGATGCAAGTTAATAATGTATTGAGAGATCGATAATCCTAACCCGAAACCGGACGTGTGACTACGGGTACGTGATTTTTCTCCCCGATAGAAGCGATCAAATATTTTCTGCAGGTCCTTTTTGGCAATGCCAGGCCCATTATCCTGGATTTTTACTGTTGCATTTTCATCTTCGCTGCATAACTCAACCGTTATTTTGCCGCCTTCTGGCGTGTATTGAATTGCATTTCCAAATAAGTTCAGAAAAACCTGTTTGATACGGTCACGATCACCCTGAATTTCAACCTGATCCATTTTTTCGATTGAAATCGTTAACCGCTCCGCGGACAATGTTTGAACATGGTGAAAAACTTCACACAACAAATCATCGAGAGAAAATAGTTTGAGGTCTAACGGTATCTCCCCTGTTTCTGCCTGGGAAAGAAACAATAAGTTTCCTACTAACCTTGACAATCGGTCCACTTCATTTTCGATACTTACCAGAGACTCCAAATCATATTGTTTATATTTTTTCATCAAGCCAACTTCACCCTTGATCACCGTCAAAGGCGTCCTGAGTTCATGGCTTATATCTGTAACCAGTTGTTTTTGAGACTGAAGTATATGATCCAACCGGCTTAGTGTTTCATTAAATGCAAAAATTAATTGACCAACTTCATCGTCTTTCTGTTGATCTTCAATTGGAATCCTTCGGGAAAGGTCGTTCGTTTCGGTGATTTCTTTCGCAAATTCTGTGACAGTCATTAATGGGGCTAAGGTTTGCCTGGTCATAATCCAGCTGATGACCGCAGCCACAATTAAGGCGATAAGCAAAAGAATGACAAGCACAATTGCCAATGTTCTGAGTGTTATATCTACCAGGGTTAAGTCGATGGCCACCTGTAATATTCCCACAGGCCCGCGAGAAGTTTCAATGGGAACCGTTAGAACACGCAAACGTGTTCCTTCGATATTGCTATTCCGATAAATAATGCGGCCTTGCCTTAAACCATTGTCATCTAATGAGTTGGTGTAAATACCGGGTTTAGAAATTAATAGTTGAGATGAATTTTTCCAGATCTGGATATATTGATTTTCAACCGGGAGGAAATCAAAAATTCTTTCAGAGATGATCTGGTTTTCGGGGGTAACACTTAATCCATCAATTACTCTCTGCGCGGATAACGATAAACGTTGGTCAATCTGATCCAGCAAAATTGCATTTACCAGCCCATAGACCAATAGCCCTAAAATCGCCAGAACTCCCCCGATCAAACCCGTGAATAAATATGTCAGTTTTGATTGCAATGACATTAAGGTGTTTCGCGCATTACATATCCGACCCCTCGAACGGTATGTAATAAGCGTATTTCTCCCTTTTCTTCAATTTTTTGACGCAAATAACGGATATATACATCAAGCACGTTGCTTTCCCCACCAAAATCATAGCCCCAAACCCGATCAAAAATTACCTCTCTGGTTAATACCTGTTTGGGGTGGCGTAAGAAAAGTTCAAGTAAATCATATTCTTTGGCTGTTAAATTAATTGTACGTCCACCACGAGTTGCTTGCCGCGTGGATGTATCTAATACCAGATCTGCCATGCTTAAGGTTAATGTCCTTTCGGACTTTGTCCTGCGAAGCAAAGCTCTGATCCGTGCGGTTAATTCCTCAATTTCAAAGGGTTTGACCATGTAATCATCCACGCCGGCATCCAGCCCCATGACACGGTCACTGGTGGTATCTTTCGCTGTCAGCATGATAATCGGCACGTTATCTTCTGTCGTGCGGATTCGATCACAAAACTCCAATCCATCCATACCAGGCAACATCCAATCAAGAATAATTAAGTCGGGGTGGAATTTTTTATAAATTTCATATCCAGTCTCACCATCGAATGCATTTTCAACATTGTATCCTTCGTAAGTTAAGGTTCTTTTTAAAACTCTTACAATAGCCTGATCATCTTCAACGATTAAAATTCGTTCATTCATGATCTACCCTCCCGTAGTTATCAAAATTCCATTTATTTTAGTAGCCTAATTATAGATTATCTTTCTCAGGTAAAAAAGAAAAATTAGAATTGGTGTTTATTACCTTGTTTTCTGGGTTATTCTGCATTTTTGGATGGTTTATAATCAAACTCATGAATAATGAAGATATGCATACAGGTTTTTTAGTCGAAACGAATAGCCAATTGTTAAATATGATTTCTGATTTGAAGAATCAAGCTTTTATTGGCGTTGATACCGAATCCAATTCTCTCTTTGAATATCAGGAAAGAGTTTGTTTGCTACAATTTTCCACTCTTACCCAGGATTATTTGGTTGATACGATTAAATTAAAAGATTTGACTGCTTTGAATGAGATTTTTTCTTCGAAGAGTATTGAAAAAATTTTCCATGCTGCAGAATATGACTTAATGTGCCTGAAAAGAGATTATCAATTCGAATTTAATAATATATTTGACACAATGATTGCATCGAGAATCCTTGGGTTCCGTTCCATCGGATTGCAATCACTGCTGAAAGATTTTTTTAATGTTGAAGCTGAAAAGAAATTTCAACGGGCTAATTGGGGAAAAAGACCTTTATCGGATGAGATGCTGCGCTATGCACAATGTGATACTCATTACTTAATTCAGTTACGTGAAATCTTAAGTGAAAAATTAAAACAAGAAGATAAATGGGAATTAGCTACAGAAGACTTTAAAAGGGTAACATGTGTCGACGCATTTGTTAACAATAAAAATCATGACCATTATTGGAAAATTATTAAAGGAGCATCATTGTCACCCCTTCAGGAAACAATTCTCATTGAGATTTATTTTCTAAGAGAAAATCTTGCCCAGCAAATAAACCGTCCTCCTTTTAAAATATTTGGCAACCAGACAATTGTTGATATCGCAAAAAAAATGCCAAAAAACGAAAGTCAATTAAGAATTATTAGTGGTTTGTCCCCCAAATTAATCCACAAATATGGTGACCAGATTTTAAACACTGTTAATCTTGGAGCAAGTCGTGAGCCAAACCACAGAAAAGAAAAAATTAGACCCAATCCTGTTTATTTACAAAAATACGATGCTTTGAAAAGCTGGCGAAAGAAAAAAGGAATCGAGTTGTCAGTTGATTCTGATGTGGTTTTACCAAAAGAACACATGGAAAAATTAGCACATACAAAAAATATTTCACTGTCCGTTGTTCAGGAAATCATGCATGATATTCCATATCGATTTCGAAGATTCGGTAATGAGATATTAAAAGTTGTCGAAGGGATAGGATAAGTATGAAAATTCATTTTCTTGGAGCAGCAAGAACTGTTACTGGTTCTCAAATTCTAATCGAGGTAAACGGATCGAAAATTCTCCTGGAATGTGGTCTCTTTCAAGGCAAACGAGCCGATACCTACCAATTTAACCAAAATTTTCTTTTTTCTCCAATAGAGGTTGATGCAATGCTTTTATCGCACGCCCACATTGACCATAGTGGGAATATTCCCAACCTGGTGAAACAGGGCTATGCAAATCGGATTTACGCAACCTCAGCAACAGTGAGCCTGGCTGAGATCATGCTTAGAGATTCCGGTCACATCCAGGAATCGGATGTCCAATACGTCAATAAGAAGCGCGCTCGGCGGGGCGAACCACCGGTAGAACCCTTATACACCTATGCGGACGCTGAGATTGCATGCGAATTATTTACCCCGAAAGAATATAATCAGACCTTCGAACTTATCAATGGAGTAAAAGCAACTTTTGTTGATTCCGGTCATATTTTGGGTTCAGCATCCATCATTTTGGATATTCATGAAAATGGAGAATCGAAAAGACTGTGGTTTTCCGGTGATATCGGACGGGACAAATTACCTCTGTTGAATGACCCGACTATGCCTGAGAAGGCTGACTATATGATCATGGAATGTACATACGGGGATAAGGTGCACCGTGATCCGGTAACCGCCTTTCAGGAATTCAGAGAAGTGACGATGAAAACCATCAGCCGGGGAGGAAAAATTATCATTCCAGCGTTTGCGGTTGGCAGAACCCAGGAACTGGTTTATTTCCTCAATCAGATGCTTTCCGTTAGAGACATACCTCCCATTCCCATTTTTGTAGATAGTCCCCTGGCGATCAACGCCACTGATATTTTTAAATCCTATGCTCATTTATTTGATGAAGAAACCAAAGCATTTGTTAAACAAGGAAATCATAAAGCCCTCACCAGTCCCAATTTGTATTACACAAGATCGGTTGAAGAATCAAAGAAAATTAACGAAGTAAAAGGTCCAGCAATTATCATCTCTGCGTCGGGGATGGCCGAAGCAGGTAGAATTCTTCACCATTTACGAAATAACATTGAAAACCCGCTCAATACAATCATGATTGTCTCCTGGCAAGCACCCCATACACTCGGTAGAAGATTAGCAGAGCGGCAAAAAACAGTACGGATATTCGGCCAGCTATTCGAAAGAAGAGCTGAAATTGCTACAATTGGTGGCCTCTCAGCTCATGCGGGTCAGACTAAATTAATAGAATACGCAAAGGGAACCCGAGCCACCCTGAAAGGCTTGTACCTGGTACACGGGGAAGAAGATGCCGCACGAGCATTAATGGAAAAACTTGAAGAAAACCACGTTGCCCCGGTCTATTTCCCCGATCGTTTAGATTACGTAGAAATTTGAGATTCCTCTGCTATAATTGTGACGTTTCAAAGGAGAGATGCCGGAGTGGTTGAACGGGGCGGTCTCGAAAACCGTTGTGGCCTTTCAGGTCACCGAGGGTTCGAATCCCTCTCTCTCCGCAATAAAAAAAAAGCTGTCTGCAATCATCATCAAACAGCTTTTTTAATTTGATCTTGATCCGTTTATAAATCTTCTTGTTTTACAACGATCATTCCATCAAGAATCATTTCTAATGCCATGGTATGGCTACAACGACCTCGGCTTTGAAAAAATTCACAATCACAAGTCCATTGTCCATCATCATAGGACACCTGATGTGGGTTGTTTTCCCCGCCCACTTCAACCACTAATTTTTTTACCGAGAACCGATCTTTTTGTTGAGCATATCTCTTTGCTTTTTCAATTTTTCCGATCATTCCATAATCCATTTGAATTCAATCTCCTTTCAGGTAATTTGATCTTAAGAAATAAAAAGCACGCAAAAAAGCGTGCTTTTAAAATTCATATGTCAAAAAAACAATTGTCTTCATATAAATCTCCTGATTGATTCAATCATACGAATGTTTGAAGTAATTGTCAACTCGTTTTTGAAACAATATTGCATCTTCCCCATCAATATAATAGGATTTCCAAATTTCATGAATGAAATAACCGTTTTTCTCATATAAACGAATCGCTCGTGAATTGCTTTTCCGAACAGTCAACAAAATTTTTTCCACATTCATTTTATTTTCACATTCCTGGAGTAACTGTTGAGCGATGCCTCTATTTTGATATTCAGGTAGAACAGCAATGGTAGTAATCCAACCTACAGAATTTCTGGTTTTAATACTGCCTGCAATAAAACCTATAAAATTATCGATAAACGTTGCTTTAAATCTTACAACCCCCGGCATTGTAAGGACACCAATCAGGTCTAACAAGGGCCAATTATCGATCGGGAAACAAATTTTTTCCAGTTGTCGCAGACTGTTCAGGTCTTTTATTGAGGCAGTCTCAATGCTGATCATAGATCAAAATGAGACCTCCCATTTTCAGGGAGGTCTGAGAAAACTATTCAGCCTTCTTATTCTTAGATACAAAATCAGACAACAAATTCGTAAACTCCATGGGGAAAATGTACTTGGTGGAGGGATTGGCAGCCATTGACTTTAAGGTTTCAAAATATTGCAAAGTCATCGTCTGAGAATCAACATCTTTGGCAACGGAAAAGATTTTATCAAGAGCGTCAGAATATCCTTCAGCGCGTAATAATTGTGCCTGTCGTTCACCTTCAGCAACCAAAATGGAGCTTTCTTTAATTCCTTGAGCCTTGAGAATCGCTGCTTGTTTTTCACCGTCTGCCACATTAATATCAGATTCTCGTTTACCAACCGATTCAGTAACCACAGCACGGCGAGTTCGCTCAGCTGTTAACTGTCTGTTCATAGCATCCTGAACATCGCGTGGAGGAGTGATTTCTCGAATTTCTACGTTTGTAACCTTCACACCCCACCGCTCGGTTACCTCATCAAGTCTGATTCTCAAGGAAGTATTAATGGTCTCCCTTTCAGAAAGCACACCATCCAGCATAATACCACCGATAACGGAACGTAGTGTTGTCGTGGCGATACCCTGTGCAGCTAACTCGAAATTTCCAACTTGCAATACAGATTGAATTGGATCAACCACTTTGTAGTACCACAGAAAATCGATATTAATCGGTGCATTATCATTTGTAATCGAAGTTTGGGCGGGAATCTCACGAACTTGTTCACGTAAATCTACACGCACAGCGCGATCAACAAATGGTATCAATATAATTAAACCAGGTCCTTTTGCTCCAATACAGCGGCCTAATCGAAATACGACCAATCGCTGGTATTCTGGAACAATTTTTATCGCTGACCATAAAAACAATAACCCAAGGACTATGATTGTCCCTATCAGGCAAGTTAATACTGAAAAATCAAACATTATTGTATCCTCCTATTTAAATTATTTAAATTCTCTACCAAAAGCACTAAACCTTCTTTCTTGATTACTTTAATTTTTTCTCCTTTTTCAATCCTCACATCACTTCTAGCACTCCACTCTTCTCCCATGACGTATGCAGTCCCATCGAGGAAGATATTCGTTCTTGCTTCACCAATCACACCCACAATATTTGCAGGGTCAAAAACTGATTTGGTATCAATTGCTTCAATGATTTTCTTAACGATCACCCATAAGATGGGTGCATTTAATAAAATGACGACAATCGCCACGATCGGAGAGACCGCAAAGCCTCCTGAATCGGATTTGAATATCATAAACGAGCCAATATTGAGTAAAGCAATTGAGATAATTAGAAAATAATCTTTTTTCGTCTTTCGGTAGACATAAATCAATGGAAGAAATGGGATCAATATCAAAAGTGCCCAATAATGACTGGGATTGGAGATGATGCCATAACCCGCCAGGATCATTGAAAATAATCCTATAATTTCAACAACGCCCGTACCTGGGGTAAGCAAAGCCAAAACAGATAAGACAAACCCTACAACGAGGAGAACATACGCAATATTGGGATCAATGATCGGATTCATTAATGAATACCTTTCTATTCAATAATTATACATGAGAAATCCTTTAAATATCCTGGTTTAATAATCTACCCAGATAGAGAGCAGCACTTTTCCCAGTCATAATCTTTTTTAATCAGCCTGAATGGAAACATGATAAAATTTCATTTATTTTCCGGAGGTAATTATGTCTGAACCCATCCTGGTCGCTGTCGCCTGGCCTTATGCGAATGCCGAAATTCATGTTGGAAATTTGACTGGGTCGTATTTGCCAGCAGATATTTTCGCTCGCTACCAGCGACTGAAAGGGCGAAAAGTTTTGATGGTTTCAGGCTCTGATTCGCATGGCACACCGATCACAGTCAGGGCAGATTCTGAAAATATCACACCCATAGAGGTATACCATCGCTTTCATGAAGGCTTCTTAGAACTATTTCAAAGCCTGGGAATTACTTACGATGTTTTTACGAGTACACATACTGAAAATCACTTTAATGTGTCTCAGAAGATCTTTTTAGCATTGAAACAAAATGGTTTTCTTTATCAGGAAAGCCAGGAACAATGGTATTCAACTTCACAACAACGTTTTCTGCCTGATCGATATGTCGAAGGCACGTGTTACCTATGTGGTTATGAAAATGCACGCAGTGATCAATGTGATAAATGTGGAAGTTTATTAGAAGCCGGAAAATTAATCGATCCCAAAACCAAAACGGATGGTTCTACACCAGAATTACGGGAAACCACTCATTTTTTCCTGGATTTAAGTAAGCTGGAGCCTCAAATTGCTACTTTTCTCAAGGAGAGGGAAAGTTATTGGCGCCAGAATGTTCTACGCCAATCATTAGGGCAAATCCAAGCAGACGGGTTACGTGGCCGCCCGATTACTCGTGATTTAGATTGGGGAATTCCCGTTCCTTTAGAAGGTCAGACTGGAAAATGTCTGTATGTTTGGTTCGAAGCCGTTATTGGTTATCTTTCTGCAGCCATAGAATTTGGTTTACTATCAGACAATCCTGAAGCCTGGAAAGAATGGTGGACAAATAAGTCCTCCAAATCCTATTATTTTATTGGGAAAGACAATATTCCCTTCCATGCCATCATCTGGCCAGCGGAATTGTTAGGATTGTCTATCACGTTTGATGAAATGATGGGTTCAGAAAATCCCAGCACCCTGGTTCTGCCTTATGATGTCCCCGCAAATGAATTTATGAATCTGGAAGGACAAAAAATTTCAGGTAGTCGCAATTGGGCTGTGTATGGACGGGACTTCCTGACTCGTTATGATCCTGATCCGCTGCGATATTATTTGACTGTTGCCATGCCTGAGAATCGTGATACAGATTGGGACTGGGATGAGTTCTTCCATCGCAACAATGACGAGTTAGTCGCTACCTGGGGCAACCTGGCCAATCGGGTTTTATCTTTTGCCTATAAGCATTGGGAAGGCATCGTCCCTGACCCCGGTACATTAACTGATTTCGATCTTGCCTTACTCAAAACAATCGAAGCAGGATTTGAAACGGTTGGGAATGAAATCGAAGCCGTGCACTTACGATCTGCGATCCAGGAAGTTGTCAGGCTGGCATCTGAAGTTAATAAGTATCTTGATTCCACAGCACCCTGGACAGCCATCAAAACAGACCGATTAGCAGCCGCCAGAGCGATTTATACAGCCATGAAGGCAATTGATTCCTTAAAGATTTTATTCGCCCCATTCCTGCCTTTTACCAGCGAAAAACTTAACCAATTCCTGGGCTATTCTGACCCATTATTTGGTACGCAATCCACCACAAAAGAACAGGATTCCCTGGGTGAACACATTGTTCTGCGCTACCACCCGGACAATGCAAAAGGCGAATGGCAACCCAGCGATCTGAAGCCAGGCATGCAATTCCAAAAACCCGAACCCCTTTTCAAAAAATTGGATGTGTCGATTGTGGAAGAGGAACGCGCAAGGTTGGGAAAGTAATAAATTTCTTCAGGCCATTAAGGTGTTATTCGCATTAAGAAGTTTATTTCAATTACGGTTCAGTTTTGGTTTAAAACCTTTTCATAAATTGCCAGTGTTTCGGAATTAATCTGTTTTTCAGTGAATTTTTCCACCACAAGATCTCTTCCAACCTTACCCATTCTTGCCCGTAAATCCGGATCATTAAGAAGGACTAATATTGCATCTGCCAGGGCTTCAGGGTTATTGACGGGTACCAGAAATCCATTTTTCTGATCTTGAACGACATCCCGGCACCCTGGCACTTCCGTAGCGACGATCGGGCGACCACAAGCAGCCGCTTCAATCAGAACTGTTGGTAATCCCTCGCCGAGCGAAGGCAAAGTTACAATACTGCATTCCTGATATATTTCGCGCATATTTTTTTGAAACCCCCACCATTCAATAAGTCCTTCCTGTTCCCACCTTTTCAGGGTCGATACATCAATTGAGGATGGGTTTCCAGGATCAACATCACCGACCAGTGCTACTCTTAATCTGGTTTTAGATTTCAATATTCTCGTTGCCTCCACCAAAGTCTTCACACCTTTGTCGTAGAGCATCCTCGCTGGTAAAACAACCAAGGGGGTGTCCCGTTTGGGATCGGGAGATGGATAAAAGAACTCCTCATCAACACCGACGCCATTAATAATCACACTGGTGTTTTGGTTCGCAAATCCATATTTGATAAAAATCTCCTGATCAAATTTGTTTTCAAAAATATTGAAAATTTTGGACCTAGATAAAGCTAATTTATAAAGTGGAAAAACAATTGAACGTAAAAACTTGCCCTTTAAATTTTTAGCAAGGAAAATATACCCCAATCCTGTTACTGAATTGACTATACCTGGCACGCCACAAAATCGAGCTGAAATCGACCCATATATAACCGGTTTAATTGTAAAATGATGGACCAATATAGGCTTTTCAATCGCATATATTTTTCTCAATTGAAATAATGATTTTAATTCCCCGATAATTGAGGTTGATTTCCTGCCGATATTCCATTCAATGAATCGAAATCCGTTTTTAACAATCTCAGTAACAAAATCTCCTTTTGGAGAGACAAAAACAACATCAAACCCCCGATCTCTCAAACACTTGCCCAAGGACAATCTAAAATTATACAAGTACCAATCGGTGTTGGCGATTAATAATATTTTCCTTTCAAGCATTATGCTTCCCGATTATCAAGCACCTGCTGATAAAACTTATTAAGTAGATTTTCCATATTACTCCAGCTATAAATTTCAACATAAGCTCGTCTTGCATTTTCCCCATACTTGCTTCTTAAAGGAATATCCTGGTCCAGAATCGAAAGGGCTTTTTCTAGTTGTTCTTTGCTTCCATATTCTATTATAAGCCCACATTTTTCTTTCTCAATGATCAAATCCATGTTGGTATTTTTTGCTACGATGATTGGTTTCCCCAACATCATAGCTTCAAAAATTTTGTTTGGGCTGGAGTAGCGGTGGTTCGGAATCGTTGGATCGTACGTGGCAATTAACACATCAGCTGCATGACTGAGTTTCAAAGCTCTCTCGTAGGCAATTCTCCCATGCCAATGGATATTTTTCATTCCCGTGGTTGATTGAACAATTATTCGTTCATCACCTCCAAACCCAGCCAGATCTAAATGCCAATTCGGGTGATCTCTAAGCACTTCGATAAGTTCAAATATACCTCTTTCAATCTGCAACAATCCAATATATGCAATTCGTAGAGAGGATTTCATAGCCGGTGTTTGTTCATCTGAAACAGGAAATTTAAAATCTTCCGGGCTATTGTATACAGATACACATCGTTTGGGATGTGAGCCTTTTATCTGGGCTCTCCGCGAGTCATCAACCAGGATAACCCCATCTGTTTTACTGATCGCCCAAAAATCCATTTTTCGGATGAGTTCCTTGAGAAATCTTGGTGTTTTTCGCAAATGGTCAGCATAAAAATCAAAAATGTCATAAATAACAATTTTCTTCCAAAATATCTTCATTACCATGGCAGGCAAGACTGTATCAAAATCACAGGCGTGGATAATTTTATAATTTTTTCTGTTTTTCAGTAACCAAACCATTAATCCAATTTGCCAGGCTAATAAAGCTGGCAAATTCATTAAGCCATTGCCAAATTTTGCCTTGATACGTAATCGGAAAATTGAGAATTTGTCTCCACTCTCACTTTTAGGCAATTTTCCGGTTCTGTCCCAACCCAAGGCACGCACCTGATAGCCATTTTTTACCAGGCTTCTGGCAATTTTTTCCACCCGCGGGTCAGGAGATATGGGATTAGACCTTAAGATTAGAATTTGATAATCCATTATTAATTTTCTCGCAAATATTTTTGTCCTTTAATTGCAAGGAGGAATTATTTTGATTTTTAATAAACAAGTTAAACTTTTTTTCAATTAACTTGAATGTGAAATCTAGGTGTTTCGATTTTTATTAGTAAAATGATTCTGGAACAGAAAGCTTTAAAAAATAATTTATTTAATCTGTTAATTATGAAATTTAATGTAATTTTTTCTTTGACCTTTAAACATTTATTCCATGTAAACCCTTTGAATTTATCAATTATGAATTATTCTTTTTACCTAGTTTATGAATTCGAAATTTATTTTATTTCTATTTATCTGAAACACTTTTTTGAAAATCATTTGGTGTTTTTCCAATAAATTTTATCAAATAATTACTAAGTTGAATCTTTTTATGGATGGTAAAAATAAAAATCATAATTAAACTAATGAATGAAATCAAAGCAATATCAAAAAGAAAATTGGACATAAGCAAATGCTTTAATATATCTCTCCTACCATCTCCGAATACTGCTATAAATAAGTCTAATACACTAGCAACTGCAGAAATTATCCCAATCAAAGCAATTATAAAAGTACTTCCATCAAAGACACGTAAACCAATTAAAAAAATTAAAGCCATAACTGCTATTGATAAAAAATATAGATTATTCTTGGGAAAGTAATTGAATTTAATTGTTGACCACAAATTTAATCGGTTAACCCTTCGATCAATTGGATCGGAAAGAGAAAATTTCCCTAGATAATCTAGTGATAAATTTTGGATGTTTGATGCACCAAATCTTAATTGGTTTATTAAGATGTTTGGATCAATTATTATTGCTTTGAATGAATTTAAATGTGAATTTCTGTTTTTAACACGAAAAACGCAATCATCACCTTTTCTTGTGAAAGGCTCGACATTAATACAATCACGAAATTCTCCTAAATGCAATTTCCCCAAAATATTTACAGGATCAGAACTAAATGATAGAGCACCATAAAATAAACTACTATATGCTGTGGCATCTCGCATAGACTCATTTGCTGATACATAATAAGATATCGATGCAGAGCTTAAAAGAAAAATTATTGAAAAAGAAAAATAGAAAAGAAATTTTTTTCTATTAATTGCCAAGTAAATAAAGAATAACATTAAGATAGGTACCCAAATTAAATTGCTTGCTTTTGATGTTGTGAGAAGAAGCCCAACAATTCCAAAAATTAATACTGGGAATTTCTTTTGAGGTGATGCTATTACTTTTACTAATGTTATTATTAAAAGTAAAACGAAAATAAGTGATCCCAATTCTTGGTAAAATGAATTAAAATATGCAATATAATCTGTTGATGTAAATATCAACACATAAGGTATTCCAATCGTTAAAGTCAAAAGCAATTTATGGCGGTTCCTTGATATCCATTTTAAAATAATCCATAGAAATAAAATAATTAGAAATCTAGGAAATATCGTTATGATCGGCAAGAATAATTGTTGATTGGAATATATTAGTCCGTTTAAAAATAACCCGGGCAACCAAAGAATTATGGTTGAGCTTATTACTGACCCTTGCTTGGGAAAATCAAAATCCCAATATGGCAGCCAATAATTAAAAAAACGTAATTCATAATCAGCAGTACCAGGCAATGGCCAATTTTCCTGAAAGCCTGTTGGTTTAGAAGAAAACCAATTTACTACCCGAGAAAAATCGCCATTATCAGCTAAACCCGTATTCAAATGAAATAAGTTTAGGATAATTAAGTAAAAAATCAAACTTATTTGTATAAAATTTACAAGATGAGTTTTGCTAATATTTCTTAAAAACTTCAATGAATGAAATTCCTTGTTTTTAATTATTCTATCACGATTTAAACAAAAATATTTAACTATGTTTTTCTTTGACTTAAGTTTTTAGAAATCTTTCTTTTTAAATGGTCTCCTTTTTTAATTCAAAACACTTCTTACTACTTTAATTAGATTTAGGAATTAACAGAACAAAGTTAAGAGCATTGAGTTTACAAAAAGTTTTCAAAAAAATTGATTTCATACATTCTAAATATTTTTTGTGATACCATAATTCTCATTTAGGAGAATTACTTTGAAACTACGACTGTTCTTAATTATTTTTGTTTTCTCTTTTTCTATTTTTTTATCAAAAATATTTGGTAAAAACAATGTAGCACATGCTTTCGATTCCACAAGTGTTTACTTACCATTAATTTCAAAAAGTGAACAAAGATATGTGTTATTAGGCTTGTATCCTACAGGTTGGATGGGTGACCAAAAAGTAATTGATTCTCAATTACACAGTATTAGCAATTGGTCTGGAAAAAGAATATCCATTGCTGGTACATTTATAGGTATAACTGAACATACTGAAGGAGGTATAAATCTACAGTTAAATAAAATCTATGAAAATGGATACACTCCTTTCATAAATATTATGACTAACTACACTGCAGAAGAATACTCCTCAGGTAAAGCAGATTTTCATATAATAGAATGGGCAAAACGATTTAAGAACGTTGTTAGTTTAGATGAGAGAATTGCTTATATAGCTTTGATGCCTGAAATGAATGGATTTTGGGTAAGATATGGAAATGATCCAGAAAATTACATTAAATCATTAAAACTCACCCAAAGAATTTTTCGTGAACAAGGAGTGCCTGAAGAATCAGTGAAATGGGTGTTTGCTCCAAACGGTTGGAGTTATGATGAACATAAATTTGAAAATTATTATCCAGGTGATGGATTTGTTGACATTGTTAGTTTTAGCTCATACAATTTCGGATATTGTCCAGCTCAAGCTGAATGGCCAGGATGGATTAGTATGCAAGAAGCTGTGGAACCCTATGTGGAAAGATTTAATACATTAGCACCTGACAAGCCAATTTTCTTAGCACAGACAGGAACAACTGCTTTTACTGGCAACGGGCTGGATGAAAATGCAAAAAATCAATGGTTAAAAGATGGGTATTCCTACCTCGCAGAAGATAATAGAATTCGAGCAATTATTTATTTTAATATTGAAGATGATAAATGTGATCTTGCTATTTATAGAACCTGGGAAACACAGTATGCCAAATTTTATAATGGGTACAAAGAAGGGGTTCAATCTAGTGTTTTTAGATACTTTTCTCCTGCAGAGCTTAAAAATATAAATTTGTCACCCTAACCCATTAAGTATTTTTTGAAAGATTCAATTAAGAACATTTTAGACGGATTTTTAAAATCTAAAAATCATCTTTGTTATCAGTGCGATAAATATTCATCTAACTGGGCAACCTACTATATTAAAATTTTATTTGTTATCGCCAACCTTGTGATCAAGTAATCTTGCTGAAGTAAACCCCAAATTAGAAAAAGTTGTATTTAAGTTTTTTCCGACATAAGTTATAATCTCATAAGTTCAGATAATAATTGGTGATTGGGGTCACAATAATGGTATTTATTCGGAAACTGAAATCTATGATGGGAGGGTTTTTATTTAGTTTCAAAAAAAATTCCTTATCTCTTTTAAAAAGATCAATACCAAAACCTATAAAAAAGCTCATTATTACGGTTTTCAACTACGGTGAACATCAAATCATTGCTCAAAATCAAACCTTGCTAAACGAGCTTTTAAAGCAATATGAGCAGGGAAAGGATTATCGCTCCATTATCATCTTCCCACCCAGCCTCGATTGGGATGTGCAGTTGTTTCAACGCCCACAACAGCTGGCACTAGCTTTGGCAAAACAAGGAGCTTTGGTTTTTTATACCCAACCCAAACCAGATCGAAAAAAGAAGCCCTTTGAATTAATTAAAGAGCGCTTATATCTTTGTAATGTGCACGTCGATACCTTCCGAGTGATATCTAGTCCGCTCATTTATTTGCTTACCTGGAACAGTGATTACGCTTCTCGTTTCAAAAACCCTCAAATCATTTACGATTTTGTGGATGATATTGATGTCTTTTATGGTGACCAGCAACAAATTGCAAAAGGACACCGCTACTTATTGGCCAATGCCAGCTTCATCCTCGCTACTGCTCAAAAACTAGTTGAAGAGGCAGCAGCTTATCGCGCTGATGTCATTTATTCTCCGAACGGTGTTGTTTACGAACATTTTTCCACTCCACCACCACTTTTACCTCCCGTCGATTTGCTGCCAATTCTTGAAAAAGAAAAACCTATCATTGGGTATTATGGTGCATTAGCACGATGGTTTGATTATGATTTACTCAAAGCAGTTGCCGTCTTACGTCCTGATTACCAATTTGTTTTAATTGGGCCGGATTATGATGGCACGCTTTCACCCTCGAAGATTTCCCATTTTGATAATATACATCATTTAGGTGTGAAACCATACGCTGATCTGCCGGGTTATCTGCATTATTTTGATGTAGCCACCATCCCTTTTTTGGTTAATGACATTACCAACGCCACATCCCCATTAAAACTTTTTGAATATATGGCGGGTGGAAAACCGATCGTGGTGACACCCATGCGCGAAAGTATGCAATACAAAGATGTACTGATTGCAAAGGATGCGGAAGAATTTGCTTGGCAGTTAGACAAGGCTATCCATTTGGGAAAAAATGATTCATATATTGAAAGAATCAAGAAAATCGCTCAAGAGAACACTTGGGAAAGCCGGGCAGAGGAAATAATCCAAAAAATCGAATCACATTGAGAATAGGATTACGATTTTACTTTAAAGCCGTTTTTAATCAACATTTTTAACTTTAATAAATATTCGCTAATAGAACCCTTGTCTAATTTATTATAAATAGGAAGAAATAATTGCCTGATCCATAAATAGAACCAATAAGATGGGGGTTTCGGTTCAATCAATTTACTATAATCCGCTGCAAGTTTTTCATATTTTTCCAGAAGCAAAGCCTGGTTTTTATTTAATTTAATCCATTCATTACGTGCCTGTAAATATTCCAATGTAAGTTGATCCGTTTTTATATTATAATCAGAATTTTTTTCTTCTTTTGCTAATTGTCCATTCTCCTTTGATGGAGGTAATAAAGATAATAGTGTCGAATTTATGCATGATCCCATTGAGTCTGTTGAAAATTTTTCTTGAATGCGATTACGACAAGAAGAACTCATTTCATTTCTTTTATGGGGATCATTATATAAATTGATAATTACTCTTGCATACTCTTTTTCCGGTTCAACTATTCCTTTATCTATCAAACAACCACATTCTGATATTACCAATTCGGATTGTCCGCCAACATTCGCACCTAAAACTGGTAATCCAGTTGCCATTGCTTCATAAATAGCTGATGAGATCCCTTCATTATCTGAGGGTAAGAAAAATAAATCGCCGGCATTGAGAAGATCAGGCATTTCATCAGCAGAAACTGATCCCAGCATAAGGACGTTTTCTGTTAATCCATATTCAGATATTCTTTTTTCAATCTCAGAACGCAGACTACCTTCACCTGCAATAAGTAATTTGACGTTCACTCTTTGCGATTTTAAGATCTGCAATGTTTTCAGCAGAAGAAATGGTTGTTTTTGATCCTCTAATCTCGCTGCATACACAAGAATAAATTCATCACCACCAATTGAAAACTTTTTTCGAACCTGGGCTCTCCTTTCCAAATCGAATTTCCAGATGGTTGGATTAACCCCAATATAACAAACGACTACCTGGGAAGGTTCGATTTGGTGATCAACCAGCCAATTTTTTACTTGGTGACATGAAACAATCGATTTGTTAATAAATTGATGATGGATAGCTGACAGTCGTGGAAATCCCCCATTCATCCAGTCTGGAGTTATAAAGTGAATGTAGTCAACAATAACCAGTGCTGGATGAGTTTTTCGAATAATTGGCAGTAGCCGATACCCTTCAATTGAGCCTTGTAGCAAGACTGCGTCAATCCCCCGAGAATGGATCAAATAATTGATAAAGTCAACATAATTTACTAAATTTAAAAAATTGGATAATATAAATATATCCTTGGTAAATTTCTCAAATTCAGTTTTCCATTCATTATTACTGATGGCAGTAGTAATAATTGTAATTTCCCAATTTTTATTCGTCAATTGATCTATGAGATTTAGAATAAATCTTTCCGCACCTCCCATGACTAACCATGGAAGAATAATTAATAGATTCTTCTTTTTTTTATTTAGTAAATTGAAATTAAAATCTTTAGCCTCAATTTCAGTCAAATCCAAATCGACAATATTATCAATTTTTGGAAAATCGCCAGAATACAAATTTGGATATTTATTTTTCAATACTTCTTTAAACTTTACAATATTGTTTTCGTTTAAATTAATCCACCGATCAGAATGATCATTTCTTACCCGATACCAGGCTAAAAATTCCGGTACTGTTTGTCCCCAAATTCCATATGATGCGCACTTAAGCCAAAAATCCCAATCTTCCAACCCACTTCTTATGGATTCATCAAACATACCCACTTTAATAAACACAGATTTTCTTACCATGCAAAGCATCGATATTCTGTTTCTATCAAGGTTAAGTTCGGCATCATGAAATCCCCCAGTCCAAAGATAATTTAATTCGCCAAAAGCTACATGAAATGAATCAACAAAATTTACAATAGGATGAGTATTTAAAAACCAAAACCATTTCTCTGCTGCAGTTGGTTCAATGAGGTCATCACTATCAATAAATAAAATGAATTCGCATCTCGCGTGCTTAATTCCCGTGTTCCGAGCAGAACTTAAACCTTGATTGGATTCATGATGAATGACTTTTACTCTGTTATCAACATTTTCATATTGTTTTAAAATCGATATAGAATTCTGATCAATTGATCCATCATTGATAATCAACCACTCAAATTGTTGCAATGATTGACCAAAAATACTATTTGCGGTTTCGATAAAGAGTTCCCCAGTATTATAAAAAGGGGTAATTATGCTAATAAGTGGATTCTCAATATCGGAGAATCTCTCATAAACGGCAGACCCTCTATTGTTATCTTTTGGACTGTTATTGAAGTCTGGTTTTCTCTCATTAATCATTCGCTAACCTTTTTGTACCATTTCTTGAAATTCGGGTGTTTTTCCATTCATTCTTGGGCTAAAAATTAATGGAATGGTGATTAGCGCAACCAGATAGGTTGCGTAATAATATCTAAAATTTGGAGCGGCGAAAATTAGAGTCAGTGTTATCGCTTGTAGTAATGCCGGAATAATGATTAATGAGAAGCGAAAATTACGATTTCGAAGAATGAGGATTGAAATTGTAAAAAATGTGATATACAGAAATAAAGCGGGTCTCCAAAATAACCAATTAAGATTGGGATTGTAAGATGTTTTTATTACCAAATTCGCAATAAAATCTCTTAGTGCTGGAAGCTTAGAATCAGCAACGATTCCGAATGGATTAGGATCAACCAGAACCTCTACATGCGAAGCATTCCGCACTTCCCCATATGGATCCCAAACAATAAATTCTAATGACCTTTCGCAACGATAATTGTATAAAAGTATTTTCGGTATTCTTTTGGCAAAATTGACCACTATATCCATTTTAGGTTGTGATTTATCAATACTACTATTTTTCCATTCCGGGTTGTTTTTTGACCAAATAGAACAATTCCAGTTAGGTGGCCATATTTGCATGGATCTGATAATTAAATCTGGTTCACTGCCCGGTAAAGAAAAAGCAGCTAACTGATACAAGGAAAGTGAAGATTCTTCTAAAGATTTGGACTCCTGAACATTTAGGGATTGATAAAGTGGACCTCGGATACCTAAAAATAAAACAAGAAAAAAAGCAAAAGCAATGAGCCATGATTTCCAATGTTTTGGAAAAAATATGAATACGGTAAACATTGATCCAATTGCGATGATTATCCCATCATGTCTCAATAGAGAAATAAAACCTAGTATCAGACTGAATAATAGGATATTTCGCCATTTATTTATCCACTGTCCAGATGAATAAATAATCCTTATGAAGAAATAAACTAGACTCATCACTGCGATACCATGGGGTATATCTTTCCAGATTGTATTAACCATTGTGCCATTTACAGGAATTATAGAAAAAACAAGAAGACTCACCCAAATTATCCATTTTGGTACACCAACAGACTCATAGAATGAAAAAAATAGACCAGCAATAAATGCCATGAAAAAAATTTGCGCTAAAGCTACAATCACCGGAGATAAATAGATTCTTGTCAACAACCAGATTAGTAATGTATGAAACACGGGATGATGATTTACATACACACCCGTTAATACTTGATTCCACTGGTTGAAAGAATCTGCACTCATCATACCCGGGTAAAAAGCAAGCAGATAAATGCTCCAAATAAAAAAAATTGGGAGCGAATATAAAAGCATATTTTTTAAGTGAATTTCACCATCTAAAAAAATAGATTTGTTGATTTTGAGATTTGATAAAGCAATCGTACATAAGAAGAACAAAAATCCAATCAGGGTTGAATAGGATATAAAAAGGATTATCTTTAGGGAAAAATAATCAAATGAGGGATTGAATTGCAAAGGAGGAAAAGGTAACGGAATATTCAAAGTTAACCAAATACCAAAGGAAAGACTTAGAATAATCCAGACAATGGTCCATTTCATTCCTAGAATTTTAATTTGATCTAATAAAAATTTGGTTAGAAGAATAATAAATTTTCCAGCGATTAAGGTTGAAATTAAAAAACCTGCTAGCAAAGTGATGACCGATATGAACCCATTTGGTTTGTCTATCCAAAAAAATAAAGTTAAAAAAAACAGATAACAAATAAGATTACTGATGATATTATTTCGTCTTTTTCTGTAAGTGCTTAATATTTTTTCCATTTGTATATTTTTTCATTCATTAAGCAGAGAATTTTTATTCTCTTTGTTCGAGAAGTTCCTAATAATAAATTCCTATATCAATTGTAAAAGTAAATGGTTTATTAAGAAACCGAAATTGATTGACAATCAATTTTCTCATAGTGTCTAAACGAAATATACTGTTTGAGAGATCGCAAGAAACAAATTTTCGATAAAAAAAATTATTTTGGAATTGATTCAACTGTGGAAAATGCCTTTAATAATTCATCTCCATATAAAGTCCAATCCAGGTATTCATGTGCAAACTTTCTACATCGGCCAAACCACCTTTCCCTATTTGTTTCAACATCTAACACAAAATCATTAATTCTTTCTTCATCTTCAGGCGATACACCTTCATCATCAGGAGATAAAATTACTCCTAAATTATGGTCTTGGACTGCCTGAGACACATCTCCGACATTTTTAGTTGTAATTATAGGAACCCCCGCTGCAAAATATTCCCCCGCTTTTGTAGGGTACGAAACGCTATTAACCGGGTGTGATTTTCTCAGCAATAATCCAGCATCCGCTACGCTTATTATTGACCCAACTCGCCCATGATCAACGTGATCTATAATAAATTTTCCATTCGCAATCCCTTTTTCCTCGATTATTTCTCTGACACGGATATGTTCCTCTTCAGGAATAAGTAAATAAAAAAAAGAATTCAATATCCGTTTATTAATTTGTACAAAAAGGTTAAACATCGCCTCAGGCCACTGCCAAACACTGAGAGAGCCTAAATATAGAAAAACAAATTTATCAGTCAATCCAAGTGATTTTCTCATGATCCTTCGATCGTCAAAAGACATAATAAATTTTCGATTCTCGACACACGTCGGAATTATGATAGAACTTTCTAATTGAAGATTATATTTTTTTTGGTAGTGTTTTTTCATTTCATGACTTACAAAAACAATCATATCGGAGGATTTAATGATTTGTTCTTCAACTTTTTTGAGAGCCTCCGTTCTTTCGGAATGCTCTTTGTTCATTTCAGATTCCTCAGGGGCAATTCCATGCACATCAAAAATCAATTTCCTATGGCTCTTCCTGCTGGCACGCAAAGCATAAATTGTGGAATAAATTGATTCTCCATAAATTATTTGAACATTATAGAATTCAGCCAATTCAATTATTTCATTCTCTATTTCATCTGAGCCATTTACTACCTTATAAAGATCAAAGAAATCTGAACTCGGTCTAAGATGGACATATGCCCCAGTACTTCGTTGAAGATATGTCAAATGCTCGTTTACACGCTCTATCTGTTTGAAAAACTCCTTGTGAATAAAGCAAACCAAAATTACCCTCACCTCGTTATTGTTTAACACTCGGGCTTCTTCGATTACTCTGGTTGCATATCCATCTTTAGAACCAGGATTAATATAACAAATCATCAATATTTTTAAGAATTTTTCAAGAGGTTTCTTTTTCACTAGCGGACTTTTATTCATACTCCCGGGAGATATATGAATATCCAATTTTTCCTTTACTAATTCTAAAAATAGGTCTTCATATTGTTGAATAATAAATGATTGATCAAAATTTTCAAACGAATAATTTTTAACGATTTCTATTTCATCTTTAAGGTCAGAACCTTGTTTCCAACGAGTTACTAATTTGATAGCCTCCGATGGTGAATGAAAAATATACTTAGGTGGATAAATTAAATCAGCACCTTCCCAATCACGAATCACAGGTATTGCTCCCGATGCCATTCCTTCAGCAACAACCTGGTGAGACCCTTCGTGTTCGCTGGTGGAAAAAATTAATCCAATTTTTGAAAACCAATATTGGATGTCATCACCATATGGTTCCACATACAAATCACCACGTTCTTTGTAAATTTCAATTTTATTAAATAATCTTTCATAATATTCTTTTTCATCCTGGCGGTCCCACAACCAGTCAAATTCCCAAGGTAGTTTTCCTTTTAAGAACAATTTATAACGATGATCAAGATGTTTTAGTTGTTCAAAAATTGATACAGCTAAATCAGGGGCTTTCCTCATTGGCAAAAATCCAACTAATCCAATATTGAATTCTGATCCATTTATTTTTGATTGTCTAAATTTTATGGTATTGATTGGATTGTAGATTAATATTGCTTTATTCAAAAGTTTAGGAAATTGACTAAGAAAGATTTTCATATTATTTTGACAAATAAAAATAATCTTATCAACATTTTCCCAGTATATTTTTTCAGAATATTCGAGGTTAAGTTCCTGATGGTGAAGGCGAATTATCAGAATCTGGTTTGGTTTCTTATTTATTGAATACCATTCTGCATTTCCCAAACACCATTCGCAAAAAATAATATCAGACTTATTAAGTAATTCTGTGCTTCTTTCTGTATTTACTATGATATGACCAGGATGATCATCTAATAAAATTTCATATTGGGTATGAGATGAAAAATGATTGATAATCGGTTGAATGAACCGAAAATCATGTCCATTGAAAAGAATTATTTTTTTTCTATTATTCATAAATTTTCTTCCCCCCAGAAGGGCAAACTAATTTCCACACAACCATGATTAGATTACAACTTTTTTTAACAGTGTCTGGTCTGCTCTTACTGAACCTGAAACTTTCAAATAATTAAAGCGATCCAATGACAATATGGATTTTCCTGAGGATGATAGATCAAACCACTCCTGTTTAATTAAATTTGAAAAATTAATCTCACCAAAAAAATTTTTATTCACAGCTAAAGTAGAGACAAGCACTTTCGATGAATTTAAATATTCATTTCCGATCTCTTCTAATTTTAAGTTCAAATTATCTTGATGGAAATAGGACTTCTTACCAATTATCTCAGCATCATGATTATAAAGGTAGGATAATGCATAATCCTTCAAATAATTAGGTCCATAATAATCTCTTGGATTAATTATAACTAAATAATCACCATCAATACTGTCGTTTATCTCATTTGTGTCATAAAGATAACGCATGTTTAATCCCTTGAAGAATGGAAGGTTTCTCATTATTACTGTTTGGGTTGATATTTTTTGGTTATTATCACTCAACAAAATTACATCAAAGTTTTGATAAGTTTGTTGGGATAAGATTGATTGAACATAAGTTGCATCATCATTTGTTTCCACATTTGAAAGAATGGTAAATCTCGGTAATTTTATAGAAATCGTATCCAAATTACATTTTTTAAGGATAAAATTTAACCGATGGAGATAAGTATGATTTTCCAGTACCTTTCTAATTCCTAATGTCGATAGTCGACTCCAGTAATCATCGTCTGTTAACAATTTTTCAAGATGTTTTTTAGTATCAGTTTCAGATTCAGTAAATAATACAACATCGCTGCCTAAAAGTTCATCTATTCCCTGAGAATAAGTACTGATAACTACTGTTCCAGAAGCTAATAACTCAAACACTCTTCTTGAAAACATAGTGGGAGATGTTTTTATTGAATTAACATTCAAAAATACTTTATATTTTTTGTAATGGTTAACCATATCTAAATAATCAAGACGGCCTTTTATTGCTGGTTGGTAGATTTCAGGGAATCGATAAACACTATTCTTTTCATCGACAACACCAAACTGGCGATCATAAATATGCAATCCATATTCCAGAGCCGGTCTCAACAATATCTCCATATCCTGTTTTCTTTCAGGAAAAATGTCTCCATAATAAGTTCCCGAAAAACAGACATTCCATTTCCTCTTCTCATCTAATAATGGATTTTGAATTCTAGGTTGTGCTGCAAAAGGGAGGGGATAAATCCTTTTATGATTGACATCTCTTCTGTATCGATCAATTGTATTGGAGTCAGATGTAAATATGTAATCAAACAATTTTGCTTTATCAATGAACCGTTCATAATGAGTAGGATCTTCTTTATTCCAAAAAATAGATGGTAATTTTCTATCATTAGCCAAATGTAACAGATCAACAAGTTCAATACCTGTATCGGCAGCATATTTTGCGATTTTATATTGCCAGGCTCCATCATTCCCATTCCAGGCTGACTCTACAAATATAGCATCAGGTTGAATTTCTTCAATATTATCTTTGTCTTCGTTGGGACGTATTTTGATGATTTCAACATTCGGAGCGAAACATTGATAAGAAAATTCGTCCAAAATGCCTACGAATTTTATTTCTCCGGTGCTAATTTTCTTTTTTTTCCGGATTTTTCGATATTTGAGATTGTTAGAATTTATCTTTTTTTTTTTGGATGATTCTGTATTTGATGGGAAAATTTCATCCTGAAATAATCTAATTTTTAGTTTTGCTTGTTTCAAAAAGGAAAACGGATGCTGGGTGGCTTCACTAATTAAATTCGCGCCTCCTACAAAAAAGCTTCCAATCCGCCACCTCGCAGATCTTTTTATTACTTTTTCTTGATAGTGGAGAGCATTTTCTTTATTGATTTCAATGTCATTAATTTTGATTTCCAATTCAGAAATTTTCTTTTGAAAGCGATCTCTTTCATTTGTGATTTTATTCAATTCTTTCATTTCCGCTTCAAATCGATCAATTATTCTCACCTGTAATTTTATTTGTTTTTGACTTTCTTCTTCTTTTGTCAGAAGCGTATTATTTCTTTTAATTAATATCTTATTTTGTTCTTGCTCTTCTTTCAATCTACTACTCAAGTCGATTAATCTTTTAGAAACAGAAATGAATTTTAATTCCTGGTCTTCACATCTTTCTTCAACTTTTTGAAGTAATTTAATAATTTCAGTGGCATCTAAATAGGAATTTCCTACGTTAAAATGAGGTTCACTTGCTTTTCTTCCCTCATAAATTATGTAATTTCCCATCGTATTTAGTGATAGCGTCTGGAAATATGAATTGGCAAGGTCCAAGAAAGTAGTAGGAAAGTAGGTTCTTTTATGATCAATGTGTGAATTCAATCCAAAAGGCACGGTAATTATTGTTTTTCCACCATCTTTCAGCACTCGTTTAGCTTCGGATAGTACTTTTCCCGGGTGTGTTAAATGTTCAAGAATTTCACCAAGAATTACAGTATCGAAAGAATTTTCCTCAAATTCCATATTTGTGGCATTGCAGACATAAAAATCTACTTGGTTTTTTGTTGTTTCTTCTTCTTTTTTTAACTCTGATTTTGCGAAATCAATCGCATTTTTCTCAATGTCAATTCCAATGCATGAAAAATTTTCTCGACCTAAAAGAATACAAGTAATTCCTTGACTACAGCCAATATCAAGGATTTTTTTTCCTTCTACTCGACTACAAATCCAATGTATTCGTTCTCTAGCGAATCTTTGAGTTTCAATATCGAAAATTTCTCCATAATACAACTCATTAATTCTGTCATTATTCATAAAAATTTGTCCTTTTGGTGATTAAACCCTTGTTAAAAAGTTTATCAAAAAAATTGTCAGCATAACCTTAACTGTCTTAGGCCGTTCTCTTCGAGAAATGCAATTGAAAAATGAAATTAAAAAATAATTACTCGATGGATTAATTATTTCATTCAACTTTCATAAAGTCCTTGAATGCGTTAACTATTTCTGTTGCCTCCCCAACCCTAATAATTTTTCCATGATCTAACCATGCTATTCGATCACATAGTTTTTCGACCATGTTCATGCTATGAGAAACTAATAAGGTCGTAGCACCCTCTCTTTGAAATCTTTCTATCCTTTCCTTGCTCTTTTCCTGAAAAGAAATATCACCAACCGAAAGCACCTCGTCTAATATGAGAATATCAGGCATCTCAGTTGTAGCAACCGCAAATCCTAATCGAGAATTCATACCTGAAGAATATGTCCGAAGCGGAGCATCAATAAATCCACCTAATTCCGAGAATTCGACAATTTCATCAAATCTTTCGTCAATTTGGTGCCTATTTAATCCAAGTAAAGCCCCATTAAGATAAATATTCTCTCGTCCTGTTAGTTCTGGATGGAATCCAGCTCCCATTGCTAATAATGGAGCCACCCTACCGAGAACGACAACTCGACCTTTGGTTGGCTTCATGACTCTGGCTACAAGTCGTAACAATGTGGTTTTACCAGCTCCATTCGCACCAATTAGTCCGAAAACTTCTCCCTTTTTTACTTCTAAGTTTATTTCATTTAATGCAAGTAAAATTTGAAATTTAACTTTCCCTTTGACTCGCTTGATTGCAAATTCTTTAAACGTTCGAATTTGTTCCTGTGGTACACGATAGCTTACCGATACATTTTGTAGGGTTATAATTTCTTTCCCAGAGATTTCATTTCCTGAATTTTTGTGATTAAAAAAATCATGTTCTGTATGCAAATTCATCTGAATTCTCCGTAAATATTATCCACCCAATAATAAAAACAATAAATGAAATTCCAAAACATAATAGCCATGAACTTGCAGGAGGAATTGTTCCATATAACACAAAATCACGGAAAAATTGAACCAGGTGGAACATTGGATTTAGCCTGATCCAATATTGTGCCCAATCAGGAAGCATGGTAATTGGATATATGATTGGTGTTAGGTACATCCAAGCTGTTAAAATAATTGCGTACATTTCAACAATATCTGCAAAATAAATTCCAATAGTTGAAAGCAATAAGCCTACTCCAAGGCTAAATAATGCGAAAAATAGCATCCCGACAGGCGCTATCAAAATGGTTATTTTTATCGGGACCTTAATTACTAACATAACAATAATTAGAGGTACAATCGAAAGAACCAAGTTGACCAGTCCTGTAATTATTGTGGAAATTGCAAAAATGGATCTCGGAACATAAATTCTTTGAAATAAATTGCCACCCCAAACTAAAACATTTATTGAGTTGGAACTAGTTTGAGAAAAGAATGTCCAAGCAATCAACCCACTTAAGACATAAGCTGGATACCCTACCATCGATACACGAAATACTTGAGAAAACACGATAGTTAGGACTACCATCATACCTAATGGATGCAACATTGTCCATGCAACTCCTAAAACAGACCTTTTATACCTTGCAGTTATATCTCTTTTTACTAGAAAAAAAACGAGGTCTCTATATTGCCACACTTCTTTGAATTCTAGTAATTGGCGAAAGTTATGTTTCGAAGAATCATATATATTTTTTTCTTGAAATGTTTTTGAAGAAGCTTCATTCACCATAAGAAAAAATTATACCATCCAACAATTTATTTAACAATAGTCACAAATAATTATTAAAATATTCATTTTAGAATAATTGTACTAACCAACCTAATCTGTAACCTCGAGTCAGGAATATCCATTTTAATTGTTTCATTTGAACATAAATGTTTTCTTATCATTCACTACTCACTATTTTCCATAAGTCTTACAGTATTAATTCTTGAACATGATTCTTCATTTGGAAAAAGCTAACTACCCTATTTCCCTTACTAATTACTCTATACTCCTTACCCGGTTATTAAGTGTTCGGATAGACTGATGATATTCAAGGTATTTTTTCATTGAATTATTCCATCCTTATAATGTTTTGTAAACTTGAAAGAAAGGATAGATTTACTATTTTGTGAATTTCTTTTAACAACTTATTTTGAGATATGATTATATTATTTATCAATTTTATTTATTTGTAATTGATTCAAGGTGATTTCATTAATTGAATTGGAATAATTTTCCATTCTAAAATAGAAGCGTAATTTTGTTGTATTTGGAAGAAGTTTTATATATTTCTGTATTTCATGTTTGCCAGCTCTCGAATCGATTCTAAAGATTTCGGAAAATATCCTTTCTTTATCATCGTACTGTTGAATAAAAAACAAATTTGAATTTAAATCTTCTTTTAAAGAATAACTAATATTGATATGAATTATTTCTTCATATACTAAATTAGCAAATATTTCATCTGTATCTATAGGTGTAGTTTCCCAGCTTCCTGGAAATGAATAAATATAAAATGGTTTTGTACTGGGGGAAAGCTCAAATGAAATGATTGAATCATTATTTTGCTTAGGTTTTACGTTATCCGCAGATGATGCCCATATATTTCCTACTATAGAAATATCCGCGATATCGGTTATTTCCGTCAGTTTAATTTCTGTATCTTCAAAACGTGCGAAGATTATGTCCCCTGAGTCAAAAATATAGGATAAATCATAGTTGTAACCCAAGGTATATGGCTCAATCATTTCTATATAATCCGTATCATTTCTTAATTTCGCATAATATAAATTTTTATTCAACCTATCTATCGACAATAGCATTAGTTGCCCGGGTTCAAGTGGTTTAGAAAAATCCATTGGTTTTATATTTAAATCATGAATATTTGGATATAGATTAAAAATTTCATCTGGATATGCAAGAATTGTCTTTGCTTGATAGTATTGTTTACTATTGTTTATGTATTGATCGAAAAGGAAATATGAATTATTCCCCCAAAATATAGCATTTTTACTTAGTAGCGAAGGTAGTTCGACCAATTGAAAAGTTATTACTGTAATTAATATCAATTTGCTAATGATTTGGGTTGAAAATTTGTTTGTATTTTGGTTCAATCTACAGATTAAAAATGGAATATTTTTTAAAAAATACGCTGTACATAAATTACAAACAAAACTAAAGCTAATTATATATCTTTCACTTAAAGGTAATGCCCTCACTAAGGGAGTAATACTGGTTACCGAATAATTATAAATAAGAAAAATAATAAATCCACTTATTGTGAGTGAAACTATAGTCCAATTTTTTCTTTTCAAAGCCAGGAAAAATCCGCACATTCCTCCCAGAATTAAAATTTTTCCAGTATTTGATGCAAAATACGAATTGAACGGAGCAAATAAATACTCTCTAATTGAGATGTTATTCATATAAATTGACCAGTGAGCCATATTTGAGGAATTTGATTTAATTTGCGTAAATAATTCTCCAGTCAAAACAAAATAAATAGATGTTTCAATTAGGAAAAATAAGATAAATATTAGTCCGTAATAAATTGACTTTTTAATAGATTTTTGGGATAGAAATTCATATATTGGTATACATAATAAGAAAACAATATTTGGAATTCTGATGGTATAGGAAATAAATCCCAATAAAACTGACAATAATAAAAATATTTTTGAATATTTCTTATAATTTAGAGAAAAGAAGAAAAAAATGAATGAAAAAACTGCGGAAATTAAACAAGGTATATCGGGTAGAAGATTTGATGATTGATATAAGAAAAAATAAGAGGTTATTGCCATCAATACAGAAATTATTGCCATTTTCTCTCCATCAATTATTTTTGATAAAGAATAGGAAGAAAAGACAAGTAATAAAAAAATTGTTATTGTCCAGGCATAGTATGATAAGAGATTTAGCCCGAACAGTTTTTGCATTATAGCGACAGGTAATAGTAAGCCTAAACGGAAGTATGTTTGGTTCGTTCCCCCAGTGAAGATTTCAGGTGAATATTTTTCTGCCAAAAAAAAGTAATCTGTATCATCTGAAACCAATAATGCTTCAATAAAAATAAACCTAATGATCAATGATATCAATAACAATACTAGAAGTATTAAGTTTGCCCGTGATAACAATTGAATATTGGAGAATAAATATATTTTTTTGGCAAGGAACCCATAAATTTGGGAAGTTAAAAAAAACTCTCTAAGTTTCTTGTTAAAACATAAGAACCATTTTTTGAAAGTCTTTGCATTTTGGTTATGATTGGTTTTTTCGGTTGAAAGACCCAAATTTGATTTCCTTTCTCGCAGAAACCAGCGGGGTAGTTCGTTCTTTGAATTATAACTCTAACAATAGGTTTTTATTTTCCTTTATTTCAAGTAAAAGGTGCAACAGATTGAATCTCCCGAAAGAACACCATAAAGAATAATTTTAGCCCAAGATATTTTCGTTGTCGATGATGTATTATCAACATAGCCAGTATAGATTAATCAACAGTTAATTCCTCAAAATTTTCTTTCTTAGAATTCTTGATTAGATCGGCTTTTTTAGTATTTTTCTAGTCCAATCATGATTACATAAGTACCAATTTACGGTGTACACCAAGCCTTCTTTCAAAGAATATTTCGGGGACCAATTTAACTCGTTTCTAATTTTTGTGATGTTTATGTCATAACGAAAATCATGACCTGGTCTGTCTTTAATAAACTCGATTAACTTCTCATGAGGATTGTACGGTGAATCAGGAATTTTTTCGTCTAACAGTTTACAAATTTCTTTCACAATTTGAAGGTTCGGATATTGATTTTCTCCACCGATATTATAAGTCTCACCTATCCTACCATTTTTAATAACTGATAAGATTGCTTCACAATGGTCTCGAACAAATAACCAATCTCTAATTTGTTGCCCATCTCCATAGATTGGCAAAGATTTGCCATTGATAGCATTCCATATAACTAAAGGGATTAGCTTTTCAGGAAATTGATATGGACCGTAATTATTAGAGCAGTTTGAAATCGTAATCGGTAAGCCATACGTGTGAAAATACGCTCTAACTAAATGATCGCTGGATGCTTTGGATGCTGCATAAGGCGAATTTGGAGAGTATGGTGTTTCTTCTGTAAATGCTGGTTCTCCTTTCTTTAACATTCCAAAGACTTCGTCTGTTGAAACATGGTGGAATCTTTTTCCAACATACCCTTCGTCTGATTTCCAAATATTTCTGGCAGCCTCCAATAAATTGTAAGTACCGACGATATTGGTTTGAACAAAAGCACCAGGGCCTTCAATAGATCGATCGACATGAGATTCGGCAGCAAAATGCACAATTAGATCAATTTGGTGATCAAGGATTATTTTTTTTACGAGTGTGTAATCACAAATATCACCTTGAATAAATGTATATTTTATAGTTTTAATATTTGATAAATTCTCTAAATGTCCAGCGTAGGTCAATAAATCCAAGTTGACAATTTCCCAATCCGGTTCTTTCTCAACGACATACTCAATAAAATTTGAACCGATAAAACCTGCTCCTCCCGTAACCAATAATCTTCGATTCTCGCTCATATTAAGTACAACCCTCCATAGCACACTGGGGAATTCTCTCTATCCAAAAAAGTCGTAACTCCCTCAGAAAGAGTGATTTCAATCGAAAGATCTTTATCATTCCACACTATAGATCTCCACCTAAAGGGGAAACAAAGTATCATTATCCTGTTGAGAAAAACCGAATTGCTCAAAATTTTGAGCTCATTTTTCTGAAATAAAGAGCAGCTTACAATCAACATATTTCATGTTTATTGACTCAACCCACCTCCCAATTATATAGACATCCTCATTATTCGGAAAGTAATCGGGTGACTTGTCTGAAATCATACTCACCCCCGCCACATTCGGCGACACAATCATAAATCCCAAATTTCCAACATCCTTCGGCAACAACCATTCTATGTTATCACCCGGCTCACCCTTTCCCGGATCGTAATATCTCGGATAAAAAGCTTTGGTGTGGATAAAAACCAGCTCCGGATCTTCTGCCATTCCTTCAACAATGGATGCATCTTCAAGCAAATTCTGTGAAGTAAGTTTCTCGAGAAAAACCTCCCTGCTTATCTCTCCTTCGTATTTTTTACTTATGAATAATTCAGGCATAAGCATCCCAACCGATAATAATACAACGAAAGTGGTGTTCATCATCAAAATTGGTTTTCTAACACCTCGTTCTTCTTTCACACGGATCGAATCGGATTCCATGTTGAATAATAACCCTGAGCTAAAGTTCACCAATCCGATCTTGTGCAATAAAGTATATAAAACCAGAATACTACCAGCCATATAATACAAAATGATGACCCAATCGGTGACAATCACATAGCGCCAGCCAGAAACTCTGGCAATCCCATTCGATAAATTATAGAAAAGATGAATGGATAATGGAAATAGTCCAAACCATCCAAATTTCTTGTAACTGAGCGAAATTCCCAAACCAATCAAAACTAGATTTATAAAAATTGCCATGAACTGCCTTAAATTAATCTCGCCTAACCATGTTTCCTGAATGTATTCATTATCTGTTACTATCCATTTAATCGATTCCGCAAAGATTGAATTGGGAAAAATCAGCACAGAATGGATTTCATTATGCAAAAAATTTGCAGTTGTAAATCGTAAAATATTGAGAATTTTTTTTGAATCAAAATTGGGTTTACTTTCTGGCATTATCATTTGATCAGGTTTTGATGAACCTGGTTCAATTGAATCAGCATTATCGTTAATTTCAAACCTGGTATCAATCACCATTCTAAACTTTTGAGGCTCAATCCCAAACTCCCCTATTTGGAAATAGTTTCTAGACATCCAGGGTAATAAAATAAGAAATGTAGCCAATCCCAAAATTCCGATTCTTTTAAACCTTGAGGTGAGGGTAATTTTATTTTTAAGAAAGACAGTTAAAAATATTGGAATGAAGATCAATAATAGATTGAGTCTCAGCAGCAAACTGATTCCCATAATTGCACCAAGAAGAATCAGTAAAAGATTGTTTTCTTTTTGTTCGAAAAACCAAATACAGACTAACAAAGTAATCAATAAGGCAAAGAAACCAGCCCAATTATCCGTCATGTATAGCTTTGAATGAACAATTTCCATCAGAGGTGACGCCTGAAACGCTGTTAATTCCCTTAAAATTGATAGAACCCCTAAAGAAATGCCAATAAATGGAGAAAAAAGCTTTTTCCCAAGAAAAAACATGAGTACAGGAAAAAAAGCGTAAAGAATTGTCTGCAAAAAAATAACATTTAAATATTTTTGACCTACGAAATTATGGAATAGAAACAGCATGAATCCATACAGAGGTCTCTGTACAAATCCTCTATTCATGTATCCTTCCCCATTTAATAGGGATTGTGCGGTCATGTCATAAATTTGCGCATCAGAATAGGGATAATACTCATAATTCGGTGGTTGGACTTTTGGGGCAAAAAAATGCGGGGTAAAAGGTTCCAAATTCCAGATCAGAATTGCACTGAAAAATAAAATGAACGGAAATATTTTAAAGATCCAATTCTTTTTTCCACTATTTTGGTTATTTAGGAATGATGCAAACAAAATTGGGATTAACAATGAAATGTAAAGCACTAAAGGTAAGATTGGAGTTGCCGCTCCACCCCAAAAATCATGATCAATATTTAATCCTATGCGTGTGGTGATTAAGAATGTCCATACCACCGCAATAATAAATGTGAATACAAGTAATAATTTGAAATGAATATTCGATCTTAAATCAATTTTTTCCTCACTAATCCTGAATCTGAGCAGAATTAAGAATGTAAAAAGAATCGAAAAAATTAAAACAACCAGTGGCTGCAAACGCGAGTAAATTACTTCATATTTACCAAATCGATAAGCAGGAAAAATGATTACTACCCAACTTGAAAATAAGAGTAAATAGTAGAGCCAATCATACTTCAGAAAGAATTTCTTTATTGTGAATACCAATCGAGGCACTTGTGAATTTATCCTCAATTTTAATAATTGGGATATGGAAACACCAAAAAATAAGAGCATTAATCCCAACATCAGCAAACGGTTGATGGATAGTCCTGCAAAGAAAACATTCTTCGGATCTGTTGGGATCTGAGCCAAAACGATAAATGCAATGATTGTCTCGATTGCGGAAAAAATGTAGAATATCTTTATGGGGAATCTATGATTTTCAAGCATCGTTTACGAATTATACCTGAACAATATTTGAAATCATCATATAATCAGGATAAGGGATCATCTCAAAATTATGGCACAGCTTCCAACACATCAAAAAAGTGGAAACAAAATATTCGATAATTGGTGGGTTCTCCTTCTTGGTGGAATTACAGGCGCTTTGGTGGCTTATTTCTCATCTTTTATTTTTATATCTCCAGTATATGTTGCTGAAGCTCAGTTGTCTGTGGTGATTAATTTTAAGGAAGTTGGGCATCTTTCACAATATGAACAGGACCAGATGATTGGCAATATCATCAGCCTTTTTTACACAAATGACGTGCTCAGTGAAGCAGTCGCGAACATTGATGATCCAGCGATCACCGAATCGGATTTTAAGAATTCTTGTTTTATCGAACGTCAGGTAAATTCAATTCTGTTTCGATGTAAATCTGGTGATCCGTCAATTGGTATGAATTGGGCAAAGAATTGGGCGAAGACTTCACATCAGGCATTATCAGAAGCATATTCACATGCTTTGAAATATGAATCAATCAAGAGACAACAAATTGCTTATGAAAGTTGTGTCCAAAGATCTTATTTCGTTTTTCCTACCCCTGCCGAATGCCAGAAAATTATTTCAGATCAGGTTACTGAAGAAAAGTTAGAAAACGATCTCAAACAGGAAATGCTTTCGAGCAAAAATATTTTTCCAGGAATCAAGTTTTCTGATGTGATTCCAGCGGAACCGCCCCATAAAGCTACTCGATTTCAGACCAACTCTTTGGTGCTGAGTGGATCGATTTTTGGATTTATATTATCTTTTTTCTTTCTCATCAAAGATAAATATGGAAAAAAATAGATTAGACAGGTTTAGTCAATCGATTTGGTATGTGCTTGTTTTTCTATTACCTTTTACCAGCCTTCCTTTAGCCAGTAAGCTGCTCGGATCAGAAATGGTTGCAGCACCCTCAATCGTAATTTTATTTGTGTTATTGATTATCCTCATATTTCATCTATTGAAATCAAGAATAATCGTAGGGAAATTTTTTCAACCTCTTCTTGTCTTTGTAGTGTTCGCCATTATTTCATCATTGCTTGCGTTTTGGCTGCCTATTCCAATTCAAAAAGATTTTTCGATATTCAGAAATATCTTTGAGGGAATTGGGACATTATTGATTGGGGTTTCTTTTTATTTCGTAACCATCAATATCATTCGATCACAGGAAATTTTAAACAAAACGCTGCGTATTGTTGTCTATAGTTTTGTTCCATTAATGGTGTGGTGTTTGTTTCAATTTATATTTGGACAATTAATTAAGGATTATCCTGCCTGGATGGGATCAATCCAAAATTGGTTGACGACATCCGGCACACTATATCAATCCAGATTAACAGGCTTTGCGTTTGAACCATCCTGGCTGGCTCATCAATTGAATATGTTTTATATACCCATTTGGACCATTGCAACAGTTACAAGAAGAAGTGTGTTTAAAAAACAGGTAAACAAGTTGATCATTGAAGATTTCTTCCTCCTGGCTTCCGTATTTATTTTAATATTTACGAAATCCAGAGTTGGGTGGATTACATTTATTGTCGTCGTGACTTACCTGTTTATTACTCTAAACCTGCGTTTCCTCAAAGTAATTAAGAACAAGTATCAATCCAGCAAGAAGCGGAATCCATTAAAGTACCTGCCCGCTATCTTCATCCTTTTTTACATTTTTCTGCTAATCGCTGGATTGTTTTTCTTCAGCAAATTTGACTCCCGCATGGAATCGCTTTTCAATATTGAGACATATCAAAATCAAAATATCTTCTCTATTGCAAACGAATTTGTTTTTGCGGAAAGAATCCTATATTGGCAAACTGGCTGGCAGGTGTTCAATGATTTCCCTATCTTTGGCGTTGGGCTGGGAAATGTAGGATTCTTCTTCAATGACTATATGCCTTCGTTTGCCTGGGCGTTGGATGAACCACGTCATCTGATTTTTCAGGCAACTTATCAGGGAAATGTTAAAAATCTTTGGTTCCGCTTACTTGCCGAAACTGGTATGATCGGATTTTTAAGTTTCGGAACCTGGTTATTTTTAATCCTGTTGAAATCTAATCAGTACCAAAAAAGCCATTCTCAAACTCACAACTATTGGGGGTTAGTAGGGAAAATTGTTTTACTCACAATCATAATTGAGGGTTTTAGCATTGATAGTTTCGCATTACCCTATTATTGGATAATATTTGGACTGGTTTCCAGTCAATATTTAGATAATTCGTAGCTTTATTTCCTTAAATTTTCAGATTCATTTTTTAATTTTCGAATCTTCTGTTCCTTAATTGCTCCAGAAACAAGAATTACCCCAAAAATAGCAGATAAGACAATTACCATATGAAAAAAAGGTAAATTTCCAAAAATTCCAGTGTATCTGGATATATACCATTGTAAAAAGAACAAAATAAAAACGATTTCAGCCACGAAAATTCTAACCAACCAATGATCTTTTGATTTCCAGCCATGGTAAAACGCAATGCCAACAAGGTAGGCAATAAATAAAAGAAAGCTTAACCGATATCGCGGGTTATCCCACATGTCTCCACCAGCTCTGATGGACGATAGGAGGATCCAAAAAATACTTATTGACCAAAGGAATAGGTACTCAAATTTTTTATCTTTTTGTTTTTCTCTTAATATATAAACTATTCCGTACACCAAAACCGGCATAAGCAGGTACCAGCCAAGGGCTCTGAGCGAGTTGGTAAGACGCCAAAATAATTTCGATGGTTCAACCATGGCGGCAGGTAAAACCGGTTGGAATAATCCATAAGCGGAGGCGAAAAGTAATCGATATCTTTCCCCAATGATTGATACGATATATTGAACAAAACCTGAACTTCGTTCAAGTAAGATCGCATCCCATTTTCCGGCTTCAATAATCCAATTATAAGAAAAATATAAAGCAATCACAACGAATAATATTATTGGAATAACGATGAATTTGGAAAAAATACTTGTTTTAAATTGATTGTAAGGTTGAAATAGCATCCATACCAAAAATGAAAAAATGATAAAAATGCCAATTTTCAATGAAATCAATAATAGAAGTATCGAAATGAGGAAGAAAATCGAAAATCTACGCCAGATATTCATTTCTTGCTTGTGTATTATCCAGAATAAACAAGCTGAAAAACCCAGTAAAATGGGTTCTCTCATTTGGGATGAGCTGAATAGAATCGCATCCGGATAAAAAGCAAATATCAAGATCACAAATTTTGACGTCGTTGAAAGTACTTCTTCTTTACTTTTTTCCTTTAATCCGGCAGCGAGGAAAATAATACCTATGATATTGATCATCGCGACAAAAAAGATGATGTTAATCTGAAAATGAGCCTTGGGAGTAAAAAGTCGATAGATTGAACTACTCAAAGCTAATAATCCACCATATTGGTCAGAAAAAAAATCATTTGAAAATGCTGACCATACGGGTTGGTCTGAAATTGCCAGGTCCCACGCCTGCAGATCACGACTATACGCATCTTTAAATAAATATCCACTCTGATATGGCTCCTGATCATACCCCCAATCCAACAAATGCTCAGTAGTGACTAATCCCAATCCTATTCTTAGAAAGAGCGCAAGACTAATTACGATAGATAGGAATTTTGTTGTTCCAAATTTTTGATATAGATTAATTACAAATATAAATAAAAATGAGGTTAAAACCCAGGTTCCCCAGAAAACATCTTTGGCCCCATACGTAGATGAAATAATGAATACCCAGGTGATAATAAAGCCAAACAGAATAGGGAATCCGAGTCGTTTAAGCCAAATCATTCTAAAAATCCGTGTAATGATTTTCTCGCTCGTTCAACCCAGGAATACATCCCAACATCCAATCTGGCTTGTTCTCCGAGACTTTGACCCAAATCCGGATTTTCTTTGATCAAATTAATTGCATCCACCCATTGATCAAGATTATTATATTCACAAAAAATCGCATTTCTTTCGTTCAAAACTTCATGAAGAATCGGCAAATTGCTCGAGATAATTGGTTTCCCGGCAGCCATATATTCGAACATTTTCATCGGGCTGCAAAAGTCAACTGAATTACCACCACTGCTCCCGGCAATACTGGTCTCATAGGGCATCACGAGGATATCCCCCAATAATTGGTAGGCGGGTATCTTATCATTTCCAACAAATCCAGTCAGAAGAATATTCTTTATTCCTTTTTCAGTAATAAAAGTTTTCCATCGATCCACATCTTCATCTTTTCCGCCAACCCACAAAAATTGAATCTCCGGTAGAGCCTTAGCTAAGTTGACCAGTAAGTCCATACCTCTTCCCTGGTATAAATGTCCGGTATAAACAACTGTGAATTGGTTGTTAATCCCTAAATGATTTCTGATTTCAGAAGTTTCTGGAGAATTCAAATACGGGTCAAGCACAACCCCATTTGGGGCGATCTGAATCTCGGACTCTTTGAATTTAAAATTATATTCATTCTCATACATTAATTTGAGTGCATTCGTAATACATAAAAATCGTTTTTTATGTTCTGAAAAGATTAATTTTTTATACATTTTTGGACCAACTTTTCCGGTTGGCATCCCATGTAATTCAATAATATATGGTTTTCGTAAAATCCCAGCAATATTGGCTATCTGCGGCATCCAGGTATGCACTACATCAAACCGATTAAACAAAAGGAATAGGCCTGAAATTAAGGTGAAATCATATTTTCTTAATTTTTTAATGATGGGTATGTATTTAATGGGAAATTTGGTTTTTATCCCGAAAATGGTTGAAATCTCATCCCAATCAGCGGTTTTTTTTCCAGGAACAATTAATGTCACCTCATGACCTAATTCACAATAGGACTGACAGACTTTCATAACCTGGATACTGTTTGCCGATATGGAAGGAACCTGGCTAGTTGTTATTACAGCTATCTGCATTAACGAACGCCACCTTTTCTTCAAAGGAAATTTTCTTCAACCCCAAGTATACCATTACACCTATTGAGACAATAAAATAAGAGCTTAATAATCCAGCTTGCATTAAGTATCCAAATTTCGGAACCAAGATGAACATTAAAATTGTTTTTATGCCCCCTACAATTGCCATTATTTTTATCGGTAGATCAGGTAAATTAAACGACAATAAAAGATTTCTGTTCCAAAAAAAGACGCTGGCGAACCCGTATCCAATCATTAAGACATAAATATATGGTAACGAAGGAATGTATGCTCCGCCTTTTACAAAAGACAATAACCATTCCCCAAAAATCACCAATCCAATAAAACACAGAATAATCCATACAAATGCAATTGTACTGGTGCCTCTTAATAATCTTTTCAGGTCTTTCCATTGTTTGGAAATTATTTTCTTATTGATTTGTGGATAAGTAACCGTAATAAATTGCGATACCGGCAAAATCACTGCATTAATGACAGCCACGCTAAATTTATAATAACCTGCATATAACGGGCTGAGGAAAAATCCTACCAATAACACTTCACTATCACGGATAACCAGATTGAGGGTGCTGCTTATATTGGTGCTGAAAGCAAATTTGATCAATCCTTTTTTGTCTTCCAATATATTTAACTTTGCATTCCACCAATTTGTACCTAGCAATTCACGCGTGGTTTTAATGCTTAACAAGAATATTCCGCTGCCATACAGGAATTTTCCCGCTAGGTAAGCAAACAATACCTGAATCAAATCACCTTTGGTAAAAAATAAAATGATAATCCAAATGGCTGTCAATAAACTTTGCAGAAAATTCAAAACAGCCAACCTTCTAAATTGATCTCCAATTTGGAGAATGGCAGTTGAAGTTTCTGTCATGAAGTTCGCCAGTAAAGCTGTTCCATAAATTATTATCCACCTGGCGATGGTTGGTTCCTTAAGAATGACTTGTGCTGCCCAGGGTGCTAAAACAATTAACAATAGATAAGCCACAAAAGATGTGATAATTTCCGCAAGGCCTGCAAATTTTATCACCGCCGCGGCTCTTTCTATTTCTTTTTTCTCCAGGTACTCTCCGCCGAATTTAACAACCAATTCCCCCATGCGAAAAGATAATAATCGATTCACATTTGATGCGAATGAAACTATCATTCCAAGTAAACCATATTCTACCGGACCGAGGATGATGGCAGCCAGCATCCCCTGCACAAAAGTAAGGCCAGTACTGGCTGTATTACTGGTCACCATGTAGCCAGTGTTTTTGATGACTTCCCCTAAAGATTTATCTTGTTTCCATTCATGGTAAATCTTTAAAGGTGATTTCATGGAGTCGCGACCTGACGAACCCACTCCCTTTCCTGAATGTACCAATTGACCAAATTCGTAATTCCCAGATCTAAATTTACTTTTGGCTCCCAGTGTAATATTTGTCTTGCTTTTTCAACATTGGCACAATTTTGCATTACATCCGCTTTATGTTGTGTAACGTATTGGATATTGGCTTTTTTACCAATCTTTTCTTCGAGGATGCGAACCAGGTCATTAATGCTGATCACTTCGTGCCCACCAAGATTAATTAATTCATAATTCAATTCTTTAAGTCCAAGTATCGTTCCGCGTGCAATATCATCAATATAGGTAAATCCACGTGATTGATTTCCATCACCGGTGATATAGACCGGTTGTCCTTCAGCAATCCATTTTGCCAGCCGGAACATTACCATGTCTGGTCTTCCCGCTGGACCATACACTGTGAAGTAGCGGAAAACAGTTATATCGATTCCATATAGATAGTGATAAGAATGGCATAAGGCTTCTGCCCCCTTTTTACTGGCCGCATATGGTTGCAATGGGTGGTCGCTCTCGGCTGTTTCCGGTGTTGGAAATGGGGGGTTTTCTCCATACAAACTTGAGGTGGATGCCAGAACATACTTTTTAATTTTTAAGTGCCTGGCAATCTCTAATAAATTCAAATTTCCAACCACATTTGTATTTACGTACACCCAGGGGTTTTCGACTGATTGACGTACACCCGCCCGGGCAGCAAGATTAATAATTGCATCAATTGGATGATCAATTTGGGCTACCCATTTTTCCAGATTATCATATTCACTGATATCTAATTGTTTGAAATGGAAAAATTTGTTTTTTCTTAATTGGGTTAATCGCCAGTTTTTAACACGTACATCATAGGCTTCATTCAAATTGTCCAGGCCATACACCGTATGCCCATCTGCCATCAACAGTTCGGAAACACGTTGGCCAATAAACCCTGCGGCACCAGTAACTAAATAATCAGCCATTACAGTCTTACTACCTTGGGGCTTTTTCTACCGTTTTCGCCAAGTGCATTTCTGGAATCCACGATTAATTGAGCCTTATTGAGTATCTCTTCATAATCATAGACTTTATGATTGGTGACAATGACTACACAATCAGCTTTTTGGATTCCTTGGTTAAGATCTTGTATGGATTCCATTTCCCATTCTTCATGATGAATGTATCGCACATAAGGATCATGGTAACTAATCTTAGCGCCTTTTTGCTCCAGGAGATGAATGACGTCCAAAGCGGGTGATTCTCTAATATCATCAATGTCTGGTTTATAAGCTGCTCCCAGAACCAAAATATCGCTGCCTTTTACCGGTTTGCCAACATTATTAAGTGCGTCCTGTACTTTGCTAACCAAAAACCTGGGCATATTGGTATTTATTTCTGAAGCAAGCTCTATAAATCTTGCGTTGTAATTTAGTGATTTTAATTTCCATGATAAATATAATGGATCAATTGGAATACAATGGCCACCCAATCCTGGTCCGGGTGTAAATTTCATAAAACCAAAGGGTTTGGTCGCCGCAGCTTCAATCACTTCCCAAACATCAACATTCAAACGATCACACATAATTGCCAGTTCATTTACCAATCCAATATTAATCATTCGAAAAGTATTTTCCAATAGTTTTGCCATTTCAGCCACTTCAGTTGATGTGACAGGAACAACTTTTTCAAGTGCCTGGGCATACCATTTAGCAGATACTTCAGAACAATCTTCAGTGATTCCCCCAATTACTTTAGGTGTGTTAATGGTTGTCCAGTCTTTACGCCCAGGATCAACCCTTTCCGGAGAAAATGCGAGGAAGAAATCCTTGCCTACTTGATAGTCACAACAATCTACCAGGCGTGGTAATACCATTTCACGGGTCGTCCCCGGGTAGGTACTGGATTCCAAAACAACAACCATTCCCGGATGGATAAATTGTGAGAGCGATTCTGTTGCCGATACGATAAAAGATAAATCCGGATCACCGGTTTTTCTTAATGGGGTCGGTACACAGATCGATACAGCATCCATATCCTTGATGACTGAAAAATCTGTGGTTGCATGCAACCGTTTCTCCCGTATTAATTTTCTCACCTGTTCCGTAGGGACATCGATAATATAACTTTCCCCATTATTTATGAGATCGATTTTCTCCTGAATGGGATCAATACCAGTTACATCAAAACCTGCTTCAGCAAATACAACTGCTAATGGTAGACCAACATATCCCATACCCAGAATGGCTATTTTAGCTTCTTTATTTTCAAATTTATCCATTAATTTTTGCTTATAATTCATTTATCCCTCACCTAGATTAAAATAAAGATAATTGCGTTGGCGCATCTTCATCCTTTTCAACCGCAATTGGACTGTATTTTTTTAAATTATTATCTTTTATTTCGTTTTCCGATTTTATTTGAATCATGTAATTCTTCAGTTTTGCAAAGTCACTTAATAGCGTGTTTTTCAAGGCAGGTTGATGTAAAGCTGCTGCTGGATGATACATGGCAACGATATATCTTTGTCCTATTTTCCTCATATTTCCATGGATCTGACTGATCTTCACCTGACCAAAAAATTTGGCCATAGAAAACCGTCCCAAAGTTACAATCATTTCAGGATTTATGATTTCAATTTGTCTATCCAGAAATTTTGAACACGCTTCCAGTTCTTCCGGTTGTGGATCGCGATTGCCTGGTGGACGACATTTTACTACATTTGTAATAAAAACTGTTTCCCTTCTTAATCCGGCGGCGGAAAGTAGTTCATCCAAAAACTTCCCGGCTTGTCCGACAAATGGTCTTCCTTGTTGATTTTCATGGAATCCCGGTCCCTCACCAATGAACATTACATTTGCATTTTCAGGTCCTTCGCCAGGGACTGCTTGAATCCTTGAGTGGTATAAGGGGCAATTTTGACATTTTGAAACCAGGGCAGCGATTTCCGCTAAGTTCTTCATTTTCAATCTCCTTTCTGGTTAATCATTTATAAATACCATCCAGAAGAAATCTTTCATAAAAATTTCTTTCGTTCACTATCGCACTCATTAGGACAGCGGTTTCGCCATTATCACGATAATAATGTTTTCTTTCACCATCGATGGTAAATCCAAATTTCTGATATAAATTCAGTGCAAAAAAATTGGATTTTCTGACCTCCAAAAAAATTTTTGTCATCTTTTGTGCGATTAATTGCAAGCAAATAAAAGCCAGAAATTGCTGTCCAAACCCCCTTTGTTGATATTGAGGATGAATTGCAATTGTACCAATATGGGCTTCGTCCAATATCATCCATAGCACCGCAAACGCAATCACTTCAACATTGTCACCACCCTGAATTTCTCCCACCCATAATCTGGCATCGGAATTGTTTTCAAGCTCGTATTGAAATGCATTTTCAGGCCAGGGATTCGGAAAAGCTAGTTGATCAATTGTTTTAACGATTGATAAATCCTTGGAGTTCATTTGTCTAAATTGCAACTTCAAATGAATACCCTCTGCTTACAATATTGGATTCGCGATGTGAATATAGATTGGTGATAAAAAGCGAACGTCATCCAATTTACCGGTTTTTAATTTTTTCCAGGCAAGGTAGGCCAGATAAGAAGGTCTTCGCAGAGATTGCACAGGTGAAGCCAGGATAAAATTTTTATTGTTTTTCAATAAAAAATGCCGGTCATCGGTTAATAATTCTCCACAAAGCATTGTCGGGGATGTCACCATCTCAGAAATTTCATCAATTTTATTTATCACAATTTCCCCCTCCGGCATCCAGCCTTTGGCGTGATGGCTATATTTTCCGAGAGCATATCGATTCCGCCCAGATTGAAGCAGGGCGTACATGGGAATATCTCGTAGTGGTTGTGCTGCCACCAGAATATCAAGAGTCGGTATGGCAACAGCAGGAATATGCAAAGCCAAAGCAAGACCTTTAACAATCGCAAAACCAATTCTCAAGGAAGTGAATGAACCAGGACCGGCTGCAATCGCAAGACCTTTTAATTGTTCATAATTAATTCTGCATTTTTTAAATAGCTCATCAATCGCTGGTGACAACTCAACCGTATGGTGGCTTCTGGTTTGCCAGATGATTTCCCCGATGACTTGAGAACCATCGAATAAAGCAATTCCTACCGTTTGTGTTGAACTATCGATTGCCAGTAACATTAAGAATTAACCTCCAAATGCTTTTTGACGGAACGCAGTTAATAACGACCTGTAACGGTCGCCCATCGGAGTAAAAACCATTCTCCTCTGAAATTCATCCACCCATGATAAATCAATCCAGAGATATTCACCAGGTAAGGCTGCTTTAATGCGATCAGGCCACTCTATCACCAGAGCCCCTGATTGAACCATTTCATCAATATCGAGAGAAAATGCTTCCTCTGCATTTTCTAATCGATAGGCATCCATGTGATAAAGAATAGTGCCTTCGGGTTTTTTATATTGGTTCACAAGAACAAATGTAGGGCTGGTCACATGATTAAGCGATCCCCAACCTTTTGAAATTCCCTGTGTAAAAGTTGTTTTACCTGAACCCAGATCTCCAGCCAGACAAATAACATCTCCGATCATTAAGCCTGAACCGAGACGAGTGCCTAAGCGCCGCGTTTGTTCACTACTTTTACTAAAAAATTCAAGGCTGTGAGGATCGAGTATTGGCATACAGATGATTATACACTTATCTAATCTCGATTTCCCATGGAGATATGTACTTGTTTTACAAGTTCTCTGGCAATTTCTCTGGAAGCATTTGGTTTTGCTAAATGCTTGGATCGGTTTGCCACTATTTTCAATTCATCGGGATGAGATAACCAATATTGTAAACTTTCTACCATTTGATCAGGGTGAGGTGCCCAGATTCCGGCTCCTTGATTGATGACATAACCTACATTTCCATCTTCCTGACCAGGCATCTTGCTATATAAAATTAATGGCAAACCGGAGATAAATGCTTCACTGATGGTTCCTGGTCCTGCTTTTGTGATCAATACATCTGCCGCTTGCATAAAGGCCGGCATTTCGTTCACAAAACCATAAATTTTTGTTGGCATGTTCCATCTCTGGTTCTCTAATCTAGTTTGTAAAGATTGATTCCTGCCTGCCACAATAATCAATTGAATGGATAGATGAGAATGATTCAATGCCATCGCATGCTTTTCTAAATTGCCCATCCCTTCACCACCACCTACTAAAAGAACGGTGAACAGATTTGTTTTCCAACCTAACTTAATTCTCAATTCATCTTTCGTTAGTATTTGGCTGACATATTTTTCTGCAATAGGTTGACCAATCACCACCACTTTCCTATTGGGTAATCCACTTTTCAATGCTTTTTCTCTAGCCGGGATTGTGGGTACGATTACCAGGTCTGCCCCAGGATGATACCAGGCTGAATGAGTGGATACCAGATCTGTTACTACCGTGACGAACCTGATATTTGTTTTCAATCGAGACCTTAACAAAGGGATATTGACTAATTGATGAACTGAAACAATCAAATCAACTGGGTTTTCTCTTAGCAATTTAATAACAGCTCTGCGAAGATATGGCCACATAACATCGTAAAAAGCTCGAATTCTACGAGTTCCATTACTTGCTTCATATCCTAATTTCCACATTTTTGGATAGCGGGATAAATGAGGATAAATCTCCGGGGCATAATTTAACGGTAAGGGAGCATAATGACGAAAAAAATCGATCATTTTGGTATCATACTGCTCCGGGTATTCTAAGTCTAAAGCTTCAATGATCGCTTCGGTTGCACTTCTATGCCCCCCGCCAGTATCAGAAAATAAGAATAAAATACTGGGTTTTTTATTGATCATCAGTTAGGTCAGCTTCTTTTTTCAGATAGGTCTTCATTCGCCTGGCCAATTCCCGTCTGGAAAGCAAAACCTTCCGCCCACATTGACAACACACCAGCCCAATATCCGCTCCCAGTCGAACTACTTCCCATTCATAACTGCCACAGGGATGTGGTTTTCTAAGAATTACCCGGTCATGTAAACAGATTTCTGGCAACACGATACGATTATACCACCCGTGATATAATCAAAAACCTAGGTAAAAAATGCTGGGTCTATCTATTTCAAAGCTTATCATCCGAATTATCACATTAGTAATTGCATTCAGTGTGCATGAATTTTCACATGCCTGGACAGCTAATTATTTTGGAGATCGAACTCCTAAAGATCATGGACGATTGACATTAAACCCATTGGTTCATCTTGATCCATTCGGAAGTTTGCTGCTACTGGTAGCTGGCTTTGGGTGGGCTAAACCTGTCCCGGTGAATCCATACGTTCTCAATCGCCGCTCTCCCAGTGCTTTTATGTGGGTTTCTTTGGCTGGTCCCTTATCAAATCTCTTGATGGCGATTATTGCCTCCATTCCTGTAAGATTGGGATTAATCCAATATCAGGTGTCTTCCTCAAAATTCATTCCCACTCCTTATGAATTTGCAATTGAGTTTATCATCATCAACCTGGCTTTAATGCTTTTTAATTTAATTCCTTTAGCTCCCTTGGATGGTGAAAAAGTGCTGGACTTTCTTCTTCCCCAAAATTTGAGGCAGGGCTGGAATAAAATTAAACAATATGGGCCATTTATTCTTCTGGCAATGGTTTTTGTCTTACCTATGATTGGTATCGACATTATCAGCATGGTATTGACTCCGGCTCTATCAGGTTTATTAAGAATTCTCATTGGAGGTTTCTGATGACGATCAATTTATCTGTTGTTGGTTGCGGAAAAATTGGGACTTCAATTGGGCTTGCGTTAAAAGACCAAAATCAGGTGATCCATCGAACTGGTTTTGACAGATTCCCTCTCAACTCCAAAAAAGCATTTGATAAAGGCGCATTTGATACAATCGCTTTGAAAATAGACGAATGTGTGGAAAATGCAGATATTGTCATTCTTGCCTTACCAGTTGATGAGATAAAAATTACCATAGACACGATTTGCCCTCTTTTAAAACCAGAATCAACGCTGATCGACACATCTCCCATCAAAATTAATATAAAAGAATATATAGAAGAAAAATTACCAGAAAATCGATATTTTGTTTCCTTATTTCCTACCGTCAATCCAGCCTATATCGAGGATCTAAATAACTCACCTGAAAATGCCCGTGATGATTTATTCCACCGGTCTTTGGCCATCATCACAGGTTCTTCACGCACAAACAACGAAGCGTTTAAATTGGCCACGGATTTATCTAAAAACCTGGGGGCTCAGGTATTATTCGCTGATCCGTATGAAGTAGATGGTCTGCTGGCAGCAACAGAAATTTTGCCGAAATTAATTTCATCGGCTTATATTCATGCTGTGATGGATCAGCCTGGCTGGAAAGAAGGCAGAAAATTAACAAACCCTGCTTTTTATTCACTGACAAATTTAATTACATCCCTTGACGAACGAGAAGACTACGGGATGTCAGCATATTACAACAGAGAAAATATAATCAGAACCATTGACAATTTAATCTTTTCTTTAAGAGATATTCGAAAAGACCTCCATGAAGAAAACCTTCCTGCTATTCAGAAATGGTATCAGGATTCTCTTGATAACCGAAAGATATGGTCTCAGGAACGGGATTCCGAAGGTTGGAATAAAATTCCAGGCATCGAAAATACTCCATCCAGTGCCGATTTTTTTAAGAATTTATTAGGTTTTGGAAGAAAAAGAAAAGATAAATAGGGTGTGAATAAACCTGTCTATTGCTACATGATACTATGTGAAAATCAGGCGTATTATACCGGCTGGACAAAAAATATATCTGAGCGTTTTCAAAAGCATAAAAATGGAAATGGTTCACGTTATACCAAACTGAACAGACCAATCAAAGTAGTTTATTGGAAAACTTGCAAAGACAAATCGTTTGCAATGAAGACCGAAATTGGAATAAAGAAGTTAACTAGAAAACAAAAAGAGAGATTAATTTTTGGGTGGAGAGAAGAAATGAATTTGCCTGAAGAGTTTGATCAATACGAGTATCTATCAATTGCTCCCGGAAGAGTAAATATTTTGGGAGAACACATTGACTATAATGGTGGTTCGGTCTTACCAGCAGCGATTGACCGCTATGTCTTTTTAGGGGCAAACAAACGTACTGATCAAATGATTAAAATCACCGCATTGGATTTAAAGGATACGATCACATTTCGCATTAATAATATTGAGAAGAAAATCGACATCCACGGAAATCCATTACCAGATTGGGCTTTATACCCAGCTGGAGTTTTTTGGGCCGCAAAAAAACAAAATTTGGAATTATCTGGTTTCGAAGGAATTTTCGCATCCAGCATTCCCATGGGTGCCGGATTAAGTTCATCTGCAGCCGTCGAAGTAGCCTTTGCAGCCCTGATGCGTGAGTTCTGTTCCTGGGATATGGACAATATGGAATTGGCAAAAATGTGTCAATACGCTGAAAACCAATATATTGGGGTAAATTGTGGGCTTATGGACCAGTTTGCTTCTGCGAATGGCATAAAAAATGCTTTTCTGTTTTTTAACACAACCAATCTGGATTGGTATCCGGTAGAAATTCCAGATACTATTTCTATCGTTATCACGAATTCAAAAATTCCTCGTTCACTTGCAACTTCTGCCTACAACGATCGTCGAGTCTCGTGCGAGCAAGCTTTACGAAAATTCCAAAATAAGTTTCCTGACATTCAAAACCTATGTGAACTTTCTTTATCCGAATTTGAAGAAGTACAGAAAAGTGTAGACGATACACTTCAAAAGCGCTCAAAACATGTTGTTGAAGAGTGTGCCCGGGTAAACCAGGCGATTGATCTTTTGAAAGATAATCAACTAAACGAATTTGGCAACCTGATGAAAGCCAGCCATAACTCCTTGCGTGATCTGTACGAAGTGAGTACACCTGAATTGGATGATTTGGTATCCATAGCATCCGGCTTACAAGGATGCTATGGATCAAGATTAACCGGGGCTGGGTTTGGTGGCTGTATTGTTTCTCTCGTTGAAAAAAAAGCGGTATCTGCATTTGTTTCAGCGTTAGCATCTTCATATCGTGCCAAAACCGGTAAAGAGATAGAGACCTACGTATGTACAGCCAGTGATGGTGTTACTGTGCAATGGTGTGAAAAAAATAGTTCAAAATGATATTGATCATTGCCCTTCTCCAATGAATATTGTTGAAGAATGTGTGACCCTGGTTTAAATTTTGTATAATAGAATAAAGACGATTTGTTTGGAGGCAAAATGCGAGTCTTAGTTGATCCGGATTTGTGTATGGGTTGTGGGGTATGTGAGAGTATCGCTCCCGATATTTTCGAATTGGGTGATGAGTTACATGCAATCGTAATTTTGGATCCAATCCCTGAAAAGTTCAGATTGGTTGTTGAAGAAGCAATAGCTGAATGTCCTGAAGTGGCAATCACCATCATTGAAGATTAAAAAAAGTGCAATTAAGCACTTTTTTTAATCTTCAAAACTTTGGGTTAATTTTCATTATTCAAAAAATAAAGGCAGATGCCCAAGGGATGTGATTCCTCCCCATTCTTTTGGATCACCTTCTGTAAAAATCGCAACTTCTTTCACTATTATTGCTCCAGCCATTTCCATTAATTTTCTCATTGCTTCCAAAGTTGACCCGGTACTGATCACATCATCAACAACAAGTACTTTTTTACCTTCAATCAATCTCAAATCTTTTTCATCCAGAAATAATTTTTGTTCCGAACCTGTCGTAATTGAATTGGTTTCAACCTGCAAAGCATTTCCCATATACGGCTTGTAAGCTTTTCTTAAAACCACATATGGTTTATTGTTCATAACTGACATTGAGTGAGCCAGAGGAATACTTTTTGATTCTGCTGTGACAATTAAATCATACTGAATATCGTTTAATTTTTTCATTAATTCTTTCGCGCTGGCTTCAACCAGTTCGGTGTCCCCCAGAATATTCAAAACAGCAATCCTTAACCCTGGTTTCACCTCAAATAATGGTAAGTTTCTTTTTACGCCAGCTATATCTACCGAATAGGTTTCCCTCATAATGTTCTCCCTGCGATTTCTTTAAAAGTCTCAAAAGACTAACCAATAATTTTGATTATCATCAAAAGTTTATCATAATTTCGATTTTGCTAGAGAAAAATCACCTCTTAATTTCCATTCAATCAATCGAACCAAACCATTTCTGAATTCGTTATAATACTATGAAAAGAACCAGTAGGAGCAAATACAAAAATGAGCTTATTTGATGGTCATCGCCTGGATAACGAAACATTTAAATTGGATATCGACCGCATGCGCAAGGGATGGTACACAGACAAATATTTCACAAATATCACGATTATGCTGGAAAAACTTTCCCATTTAAATCAAGCTTTCTCTGGCTCTACTCTCAGGATTCCTGAACACCTTCGTGATACAGAGATTAATAATGGTGATATCGAAGTAGAAATGCAATGGTTCACCAGGCGACATGGAAACACAATTGTCGTTGGAGTTGATAAAGCATTATCGATGTTGAAAAATTGTTGTGGTTATTGGGAAGGGGATCAATTTGTTGATACCTCTGCCAATTTGAAAGTATGGGCTATTCAGGATGGCTGTAAAGTATTCAGTACCGGTGACCCATTAAATGTCAGCCCTGTCATTCGTGTGCAGGGAAGATATCGAGATTTTGCAATACTGGAGACGCCAACCCTGGGAATCCTGACTCGCGCAAGCCGGGTGGCAACCAATGTGTATCAGACTCTGATCGCATCCAAAGGGAAACCCGTACTATTTTTCCCTGCCCGTTTCGATTTGCATGAAGTACAGGCTGCGGATGGCTATGCCTATAATATCGCTGTCAAACGCTTTAATTATGATTTTGCGAACCAGATCGATACATTCGTCTCAACCGATGCACAGGGAGATTGGTGGGGAGGATCCGGAGGGGGGACTGTTGCTCATGCAGCGATTGCGGCGTTTATGGGTGATACTGCCGAAGCAATGATCAACTTTGCCCGGCTTTTACCTGCTGAAATTCCCAGAATTGCGCTCGTTGATTTTAATAATGACAGTGTGACCGATTCATTAAAAGTATGCAAAGTAATGTTTGAAAAATATATGGAAGAATTGGCTTCTGGAAATGAAGAGGAGGCGAACCGGTATATCCTTTATGGGGTAAGGTTGGATACCAGTGGTTCCCTGCGGGATGTTTCAATCAATCCAATAGGTGATCCAGCATTGGATTTGGGCGTCAATCCTCGTCTCGTTTTTAATGTTCGTCAAGCCCTGGATAATGATTGGCTATCCTGGGATATTCCACCAGAGTGGAAAGAAAAAGCAAGGGAATACTGTGAGCAGGTAAAAATTGTGGTTTCAGGTGGCTTTAATCCCGAAAAAATATCCAGGTTTGAAAAATTATCCGTTCCAGCGGATATCTATGCTGTGGGATCTTATTTATTCGATAATCATGGCATGACTGTAACTGATTACACTGCTGATGTCGTCAGAGTCAAGATTAATGGGAACTGGATTGATATGGCAAAAGTCGGCCGAAAACAATTGGATAATCCCGACCTGGAGCGAGTTTGGTGATTTAATCTACTTTTTGGAAGGCTAATCCGACCCAATCATTGATCATCACTTTTTTGACGAGCTCGAATCCTTCTTCCACGGCTTTTTGAACCACTTCTTCAGATTGAAAATCAAGGATACCCGAAAGAATCAGGTATCCATTTCCTTTCACCAGTTTTGAGAGACCCTGATTGAATAATCTTAAAATGATGGGAGCCAGGATATTCATTAAGACAAAATCTGCTTCTTTAAATGAGAACTCGCCGTTATTGATTTCATTGACGGAACCAAGTCCCACTTCCATTTTTTCCTGTACTGCATTTAATTCTGCTGTGTTTTTGGCAGCGATAATAGACGCATTGTCTACATCAACCCCTAAAGCTTTATTAGCTCCTAATTTGATTGCCGCCACGGACAAAATGCCCGACCCACAACCCACATCAATCACATCCATACCAGGAACGCAAAATTCTTCAGACAAGGCCATACACATCTGAGTTGTCGGATGTGTCCCGGTGCCAAAAGCCATGGATGGATCTATTTTGACGTTTATCCGGTTTTTATCTTCAACCGGGTGGTCAATCCAGGAAGGAAGGATTAATAATTTTTCACCTATTTTAATGGGCTGATAATATTTTCTCCAACTTTCCATCCAATTTTGATCCAAAATTATCTGGTAAGTTGGGCTGGGAATAGGTCGGATCATATTGAGATGCCACAGGGCTTCCTCAATTTTCTTACATTTGTCATCAGCTTCATCATCATAAGGCAGATAACCAAAAACCCTGATATCTCCTGTCTCGAGCAGGACCTCTTCCGCCTCATCATATTTTGCATCGGTTTCCGTTACCACACCATCGGGGATATATCGTGCGAGCACCTCACTGACAACCTCTGCTAACTCTCCATCACATGTTATTTTTATCTCCAACCATTGAAGATCCTCAGCCACTCAAAACCTCTTTCAAACGATCAAAGAATCCTTTTTCCTGTGGTAAAACTTCTGTGCCCAGGGTTGCAGCTAGCTTTTCAATCAGCTCTCTTTGTTCCTGACTGACCTGGTTAGGAATTTCTACCCCCACAATGATCAGTTGGTCTCCGCGACCACTACTGCGTAAACGAGGCACTCCGTGTCCCTTGAGTTTGAATATTTTTCCTGGTTGGGTTCCGGGGGGAATTACAAGTTTTTCTTTTCCATCCAATGTGGGAACCTCAATCTCCGCTCCTAAAGTTGCCTGAGCAATATTAATATTCAAGTCTATCTGGATATCTTCCTGGTGTCTTCTAAAAAACTTATGAGATTTCACCCGTATCTCCAGGTATAAATTTCCAACCGGGCCGCCGTTCTGGCCGGGTTGTCCTTCTCCAGCCAGTCGAATTTGTGTTCCATTATCTACGCCAGCTGGAATATGAACCAACTTTTTTGTAATTTTTCGCTCTAAACCACTCCCACGGCAAACTTTACAGGGAGAAGGTATTACAGTGCCTTTTCCCTGACAGGTTGGGCAGGTTGCGACCTGAACCATAGATCCGAGAAAGGTTTGTCTGACCTGACGTACTTCACCTCTTCCATTGCAATTGGAACAGGTAACTGGGCTGGAACCAGCTTCTGCGCCAGTTCCCTGGCAGGAAGAACAAGTCTCATCCCGAGTGATTTCAATCTCTTTATCGACCCCAAACACCGCTTCCTCAAATTCAAGCGTTACAGCATACGAAAGGTCAGCCCCTCTACGAGGTGCGTTCTTTCTTCTCGAGCCTCCCCCCATTCCACCAAAACCAAAAAATTCCTCAAATATGTCTGAAAAATCGATTGTGGTAAAGTCGGGCATTCCACCCATACCATTCAGACCTGCATGACCATATCGATCATAAGCGGCTCTTTTTTCTGGTTCAGACAAGACAGCATAAGCTTCGTTGATTTCCTTAAATTTCTCTTCAGCATCCGGTTCTTTACTGACATCCGGATGATATTTTCTAGCCAAATTCCTGAAAGAAACCTTGATCTCTTCCGCACTGGCAGTTCGGCTTAAACTTAAAATTTCATAATAATCTCTTTGAGCCATGTTCACCTACAAAATAAGAAATTAACTTCACAATAATAGCATAAAAACCAAAACCGGAAGCAATTGCTACCGGTTGGTAAGTCACATAACTGAGATTAAAAATCTTATCAGTATGCAGAGAGGGTAATCCCTCTCCGCATACCATTTAATATTAATTTTAGACACTCTTGAATTCACCATCCACAACATCATCGTTACCAGATTGTGAATCGCCACCTTGATCAGGTTCTGACTGTGGACCAGCCTGACCCTGTTCGGCACCGGGTTGCTGATACATACTGGCACCCACCTTCTGGATTAACTCTTCCACTTCCTGGATTAGTTTTTGAATGCCTTCAACGTCCTCACCGGTCACTTTGCTGCGTAAATCTGCAAGTTTTGTATCAATTTGTTGTTTTGATTCGCTGTCGATTTTCTCTGCATTCTCGCGAAGCATTTTTTCGGTCTGGTAAACCAAATTATCAGCATGATTACGGGCTTCAACCAGTTGTTTGCGTCTCTTATCCTCTTCAGCGTGTAATTCTGCTTCTTTTCGCATTTTTTCCACTTCAGTGTCATTTAAACCAGAGGAGGCTGTAATCGTAATGTTCTGTGAACGATTGGTGGCTTTGTCAACCGCCGTGACATTCAAGATTCCGTTCGCATTAATGTCGAACGTGACCTCAATTTGAGGTACACCGCGTGGCGCAGGTGGAATTCCATCCAGAACAAATTTACCTAAAGATTTATTGTCTGCTGCCATGGGGCGTTCCCCTTGCAGTACATGAATCTCTACCGAAGTCTGTGTATCGGCTGCAGTCGAGAAAATCTGGCTCTTCCGCGCAGGAATGGTTGTATTTCTTTCAATAATAGGGGTTGCGACACTTCCCATTGTTTCAACAGAGAGAGTCAGGGGAGTCACATCCAATAGCAAAATATCTTTTACATCACCAGACAGGACTGCACCTTGAATGGCAGCGCCTATAGCCACTACCTCATCGGGATTAACACCTTTGTGAGGTTCTTTGCCAAATTCTTTTCGCACTGCTTCTTGCACTGCTGGCATTCTGGTCATACCACCAACCAGAACAACTTCACTGATATCCGCAGGCCTCAAACCCGCATCAGACAATGCTTTACGCACAGGTTCCATTGATCGTTGTATAAGATCTTCTGTCAACTGTTCAAGCTTGGCTCTGGTAAATGACTTCACCATATGTTTCGGTCCACTGGCATCAGCGGTCAGATAGGGAAGATTAATTTCGGTTTGCAAAACCGTTGAGAGTTCAATTTTTGCTTTCTCAGCTGCTTCTTTTAACCGCTGTAATGCCTGGCGATCTTTTCTCAGATCCATGCCAGTATCTTTTTTGAATTCTTCAATCAGCCAATCCATGATTCGCAGATCAAAATCATCACCACCCAGGAAAGTATCCCCACTGGTGGATTTCACTTGAAATACACCATCTCCAACATCAAGGATCGAGATATCAAAAGTACCACCACCAAGGTCATACACAGCAATGATCTCATTTTTCTTTTTGTCCAGACCATACGCCAATGAAGAGGCAGTTGGCTCATTGATGATGCGCAACACTTCTAACCCGGCAATGCGACCTGCATCCTTGGTTGCATTTCTCTGAGCGTCATTAAAATACGCTGGAACAGTAATAACAGCCTGTGTAACTGGTTCTCCTAAAAATGCTTCTGCGTCTGCTTTTAATTTTGATAAAATCATTGCAGAAATTTCAGGGGCAGAATATTCACGATTATCCAGCGTTACCCGTACATCTCCATTCGGAGCTTTTGTAATTTTATAAGGAACGCGTTCGATGGTGTTTTCTGTTTCCTTGTCCCCGAATTTTCGACCCATCAAGCGCTTAATAGAGAATATCGTATTCTCCGGATTGACGATCGACTGATTTCGAGCTGACCGACCCACGATTCGTTCGTGGTTTTTATTTACAGCAACCACAGAGGGGACTAACCTTTCACCTTCAGCCGAAGGAATTACAACCGGTTCACCACCCTGCATGACTGCAACGACAGAATTTGTTGTTCCTAAATCTATACCAACTATTTTTCCCATTTTTTTCCTCCTAGCGAGCTACAATTACCAATGCTGGACGAATAACCCGTTCACCAATTTTATACCCCTGACGCATCACTTCCACAATTTCTCCACTTTCAAATTCAGGATGTACAATTTGTGAGAGTGCTTCATGAATATTTGGATCAAATTCACCATTCACTGGTATAAGTTCTACTCCTTCTCCTTCAAGAATTGAAATTATTTTTTGATAAATCAAACCAATACCATCAAACCATCCCTGACATTCTTTTGAAACGGGACGATTTTTTAATGCAAGTTCTAAATCATCAATAACAACTAAATATTTTTTAATGATTTCAGATGTAATAAAACCTTTGAGAGATGATTGTTCCCTCTCAATTCTTTTTTTATAATTTTGAAAATCAGCTCTTTCTCGCTGCCAACCTTCAAAATACTCCTGTGATTGTGCTAATAGCGTTTCATAATCTTTGTTATTTTTCATTTCCGTTTCATTCTCTTCAGAGTCATTTGAATCCATTTCTTCATTTTTTTTGGTTTCGTTATTATTCAATAATTGCTCCTCTGAGGGACTATCATTTTTTTTCTTTTTT